>Ga0208722_1000053_pt1 | contig 28917 bp, 30 predicted proteins | sample LakMenEpi21Sep11_FD_150722 | JGI IMG/M metagenome (GOLD analysis project Ga0208722, IMG submission 150722) | Freshwater microbial communities from Lake Mendota, WI - 21SEP2011 deep hole epilimnion (SPAdes) | ecosystem: Environmental > Aquatic > Freshwater > Lake > Epilimnion/Euphotic zone ... | reverse complement strand
CTTCCACCCAGACGCGCGTCATAGTTGATGTATCTCGTGCTTTGTTCGAGATAACTCATCAATCTTCCCCACTCAAGAATTTTTGTCAACAAATTGGACGCTTGTTCACAAGCCAGATGCACTCCGCCAAGCTGAGCTACCGAGTCGTCCCCGTATTCAACAAACACTTTTTCGTATAGGGCTTCAGCCTTATCGATGCCGATCGTGGCATCTACGCCAATGTCGCCAGTTAGGTCTAGGTCATTAACAAACTCATCAAGGAACAAACGACGCAGGCTCTTTGGGCTGCGACTGTAACGCGCGAACAAAGCACCTTTGACCACCTCTGGCAGGTTGACAAGAGCAAAAACTGGGAGGTCTAGGTTGGTGAAATACCTTTTGAGTATTTCCGCCTCATCATTCTGGAAAACCTCAGGAATGTAGACCGTCACGAGGGGCAATCTTAGAAGTCCCGCCCGGTGTAATCGGGTATGCCTGTTAGGCGTACACCTGAGCGCAATCGCTTTGCACCCTGCATGAAACATTGGTCACCATTCCCACAAATTGGCCGTCAATGACGAGACGCTGAGGGCTCCCCTTCCAATGGAAGAAGTCCCCCTGGCTGTAGGACAAAAGCGGATGCGGGAGGTGGGACCCAACCTCAGCCTTTTGCCACATCATTCTTCGCTGGCTCCAGCGCATGGCTCCTGACACCTCAAAAATGTCAAGTTTTCCGTCATTGAGATGCGCACGGGGTGCAACTTCGTGCTTCCTCCAATATCCGCTATTGGTAACAACAGAGATTGCTCCACGGAAGAATCTTCGCGCGATGCTCATAGATGCAATACACACGTCGGAGTGTTCTATGCCCGCAGCGTCTGTATAGGAAACAACTATTGCATCAATAACAACACGAAGGCAATCCGTGTCGCGTGGTCGATCAAGAACACCGAGTACGCGGGGAATGTCACCAGACTTCATAAATATGGATTGTTCATGAATCTGCTTTGCAGAATGATCTCGAAGAAAAATGCCAAGTTCCCGATCTGACGTCATGTTCAAAGGTCGATCAGGTAACGGCGCGGTAGAGCCCCATGGTGATCCTGGAGTAATCGGCATTGCTACATCTTCCCTATCTGACTTGATGCGGCGATCACACCGGTAAATAGTGACTTGGCAGCTTCCGCACTTGTGGAAGTTGAAACAGATTGATCGTCGAGTGTGGTGAACTGTCGAAGGATATCGATGAGCTGCTTCATGGTGCGAACAAAATCGCCAGCAGTCACATCGTCTTCGTCCAAAATGTCGAATAGCGATGTCCCGTGAGACCAATCAAATGCTGTCGCCATGAAACCTGGGTCTGGAGCACGATGAGGCAACAGACCTGCGCGGATCTCGCTTGAGGTAATTCGTCTACTGATGCTTTCAATATCTGCCCATCGTTTTTTCAATTCAGCATTTGGAAAATGCGGTTTTGCGCTTTCATCGCGTCGACGATCTTCGTAAACGAATACTGATGCAAGGCTGGCGAGTTCGTGCGATGTCAATCCCGAGAAAACACCAGAAGAGAGGCATTCTGCAATCAACAAATCTGATTCGTGGAAGATCCGACCAAGCATCACACCTTTAGAAGTGAGAGACCAGTCATCTACATATCCCCACTCTTCTAGCAACAATGTGAGATCGTCAAACTTCTTACTCACAGACTGTGCAGAATTTGATACACGCTTCTCGAGCTGGTTGAGTTCTTTGGAAATTCGGTCTGCAGATTCTGCTGCATTCAACTTGAACTTCGCATCTGGGTCGCGCAGGAACGGATGATCAGGATTACTTCGCGCGTCTTTTTTGCCACTTCGCGAGAGAACTCGATCATTGACCTTGAACTTCGCAAGTTTCTGTGAAGTCTCTTTAAGGAAACGCGAGTTTGTTGGCTGAAATGGGATCGGCAAGTCAATATGGCCGATTGTGTAGATGATCTCCGTGACATCCCGTGAAGTGACCGCTCGCACTCCTCTGTTGATCGACAGCAAGGAAAGTTTGCCGCCCGTGCCACGACTAGCAGTGGAGATCACGACGAGCCGGTCGCTCCCCTTTGCTTCTCCAATGAGGACGACATCACCTGGACGTAGCCGAGCAAACTGGGCTTCCACATCGGGTGCAATCTTGTTCTTTTGGTTTCCTTTGCGATAACTCTCGATATCGCCATAATCGCTAATTGATTGCTCGCGCAATCGTTGTTCCTCTTTCCCACGACGGGCGATGCGAGCTTGAATCTCTACGATTTCGCGACCTGATTGGAACTGTGCAAAGGACAGGTTCAGCAAGTGACGTGCTTGAACACGACTTGTGGTGCGAATCAAATTGGCTGCCATGTTGTACGTGGGGCGAAAGGCGGAATTCAGGACGAATGAACGGCTTGACACTAAGGCGGCTACTTGTTCAAAGGTGACGAAAGGATTCCACAAAGTGAGGGCGTGTCCGACCGTATCTAGACCTCGCCTACCAGCTCGACCCGTGAGTTGCGAGAAGTCGGATGGCTTAAGAATCTGGTGCGTTTCACCGTTGTACTTGGTGATCTTGTCGAGCACCACAGCACGTGCTGGCATGTTGATTCCAACAGCAAGGGTTTCTGTTGCGAACACCACTTTCACCAAACCTTGCGCAAAGCACTCCTCCACAGCCTCTTTGAAACTTGGAACAAGCCCCGCATGATGGACGCCAATACCTGCTTCTAACTGACGTAGGAACCGCGTGTAATTCAACGCGGCCAGATCATCGTCGGTAAACGCTTCGACGTGACTCTCCAGAATGCTCGCAATAACTTCTCGCTCCTGTTTGGTAGTAAAGGAAATTCCTAGTTTCAAACAGGAGTGTGCAGCCTCATCGCATTGATTTCTGCTGAAAATGAAATAAATCGCGGGAAGCAAATCATCTTCCTGCAGTTGCATCAATACGTCAGGTCGATTAGGTGTGAAGAAGCGACTTGGTGGGCCAGATTGTCTGCCTCGAGATCCGTATGGATGTTGTTTCTTTGAGCGCGGCGCAGACATCGCCTCAATCTTGGACACTTGTTCGTTGGGTTTCCCGCCCACAATGGTGTCAAACACCCGTAACTGATTGGTGGTCTTGTCGCCAACAACGTAGTGATTTGTGAGTTCTACAGGACGCTTGCTTTCAACAATTGGTTTCGTGGGTCCGCGCACAGTGGTCAACCATTCGCATAACTCGTCGGCATTGCTCACTGTTGCTGAAAGGCACACCAGTTGAACAGTTGGGTCGAGATGAATAATCACTTCTTCCCAGACTGGCCCCCGATATGCATCCTGAAGAAAGTGGACTTCATCTAAAACGACAACACCAAGATTGTCAACATTTGATGATCGCGCATAAATCATGTTGCGCAGAACTTCGGTGGTCATTACGACGATAGGAGCCTGAGCATTAATGCTGTTGTCCCCTGTTAGTAATCCGACTTCGTTGCTTCCGTACAGCTTCACGAGTTCATGGAACTTCTGGTTAGACAGAGCTTTAATTGGCGCGGTGTAAAAAGCACGCTTGCCATGCTTCCTTGCTAGGCCAATTGCGTATTCGGCAACAACCGTCTTCCCGGAGCCAGTTGGGGCTGCTACCAGCACGCTTTCCCCGGCATCTATGCAGTCAAATGCCTGAATCTGAAAGGTATCAAGTTCAAATGTGTAAGCACTCGTCAGTGATGTGCGATGAGGAGATGTCACAGCGAACTATTCGCCATCGGGTGAACGCTTCTTCTTTCGTCGCTGCGCAATGAATCCAATGAGAACAGCAACAAGAAACAACAGCGTCATGGGAATGGCAAGCGCCATCATTGAAATTGGGTCTCCACTGGGCGTGACAACTGCAGCAATCAAGAACGTGCCCATAAATGAATAGCGCCACTGCTTAATCAAGGTTTGCGGAGTAACCACACCTACTAGTTGCAAAAAAACCACAAGTACGGGCACGAGAAAACCAGCCCCGAACGCGAGCACCATCATCGCTACAAGACTTATGTATTTTGAGATCTGATACGTCTGTTCAACGCCTGCGCCAGACCATGCGATGAGAAATTCAAGAGCCTTATCTAGTGTCCAATACGCAAGCCACGCTCCAGTGAGGAAGAGAATCACTGAAGTAACAATGAACGGAATGGAGTACTTCTTTTCCTGCTTATTCAACGCAGGAACTATGAACTTCCACAACTGCCACATGATGACGGGAAGCGCGATGATGAGGCCGCCATACCCAGCAATACGCATACGCGCAGATAAGCCTTCGATTGGTCCCAATGTGAACAACGTTCCGTCGCAATTGAAGTCAGGCCGTGTTGAACAAATATTGCGATACGGCTGAGTGAGAAAACGAAGGAACTGATCATAGAAAACCAAAATCACTATTGAACCGGTGGCGACAGCAAGCATCATGCGCACCAGTCGCATTCGCAGTTCGGCAAGATGACCGAAAATGGTCAGACCGCCAGCTGGGTTGGACGGCTGTTGTCTCCGCAGGCTGACCATTATTTCTCAGACTCCGGAGTCGATTCAGGAAGACCAATTTCAAAAGGAATGAATTTAGGTTCGAACTCTGTGTCAGGTTCTTCTGTTGGAAGATTAGGCGCATCATGGTCAAACTTGGTGGCGTCACGGAGAGTGCTGTTCACCTGTTGGCTTGCAGAATCGAACATCGTCTTGTAACCCTGCGCAGTTTCCTTTAGATCGCCGATGGTGTCACCAAATGCGCCCTTGAACTCAGATTGTGCGTCGGTGGTAATCCGCTTGAATTCACCATAGAGCTTTCCCGCTTTGCGAATGACACCTGGAAGTTTTTCAGGTCCCAAAATCACGAGACCCAAGATCATCAGGAAGAAGATCTCGCTTCCAGAGAAATTAAACACCTCGTCAGTCTAAACCTTGATCTATCTGACAGTGCGTAGCATGGCGTTGTGCAAGAGCGCATTTCGCCCCTTATTGATAGGCAAATCACCTTCGCCCACCGTGGGGCTCGGGCCCATCTTCCTGAAAACACTATTGATGCATTTGAACTTGCAATTCGGTTGGGTGCTACTGGTCTCGAATCCGACACATGGCTGAGTCGAGATGGAATTGCCGTGTTGGATCACGATGGTGTGGTGAAAGGAAAAGTCCGTAACAAACCGATTGGCATGTTTAACCGCAGTGAATTGCCCGTCTGGATACCATCGCTTGCCGATTTGTATCAGCGCTGTGGCTCTGAAGTGCACCTCAGTTTGGACATCAAGGACATCAACAGCATGGGTGCAGTTGTGCGCACGATGGTTGAATCAGGCAACCCGGAAAAGACTTGGTTGTGTCATCCCGATTTGGCGTTCTTAGAACAATGGGTTGGACGTGTTGCGGGTGCGAATCTTGTGCACTCAACGCGACTTAAAGCAATGCTCAAGGGACCGGAACGACATGCCGCAACTCTGCGAGACATGGGGATTTCAACTGTCAACATGCCATTTCCCGATTGGAATGGTGGTCTTGTTGCGCTGTTTCATCGCTTCAACATTTTGTGCTTTGGTTGGAATCTGCAGTATCCCGAAGTGCTCACGACGGGATTGCGCATGGGTTTGGACGGAATCTTCAGTGATTGGCCCGACAGGGCATCTGATGCAATGAACAGACTTGACGGCTGAACTTACAGCCAGTGAAAAGAGCCGAGCGGCCAAATAATGACAAAGGCTCGTCCAACAACTAGGTCTTCCTCGATAGTTCCAAACATCCTGCTGTCAAATGACTGCGGACGATTGTCACCCATGACGAACAAGTGTCCTGGCTCGACAATGGTTGACGCCATTTCAGGAACACGACAACGATCATCCAGATTCGACTGTGCGAGGTCATAATCGTTGAGATATGGCTCTGCAACAACGCTGCCATTAACCGAAACCACACACTTTGAAATGGAAACGGTGTCGCCCGCTACACCGATGACGCGCTTGATCAGATCATCGTGTTGCACCTCCACTCCATCGGTTGTCACCCGATCAAACACAACAACATCTCCACGACGAATATCGTGCAAGCGATAGGAAAGCTTGTTTACGAGCACACGGTTATCTTGGAACATCGTTGATTCCATGCTCGGTCCACTGATGTAGAACTGCTGCAACACAAAACCGCGTACGACAAAAGCAATCAGTAATGCCACACCGATAACGGTGATCCATTCCCGGATTGCAGCCAGTCCAGGTTTTGAGTTGGATTCAACAACGTCCGACATGAATTACCAACCTAGCAAGCCAGACTGAAGTTACAGCGAGTCAATAAGCCGTTGCACTCTGTCGTCAACCGATTGAAACGGGTCCTTGCAAACCACGGTTTTAGGTGTCTCATCGTTCAATTTCAAATGAACCCAATCAACTGTGAAGTCGCGCTTAGTCAGTTTCGCCTGTCTGATGAAATCGCCGCGCAACTTTGCGCGAGTTGTTTGAGGTGGGTGGGTCTTGGCGTTTTCAATATCACTCGGAAGACAAATAGTTTCAACCGAACCATGCTGTTGAAGGCCATAGAACACTCCTCTGTCCCGCTTGATGTCGTGATATTGGATATCAAGCATTTGTGTCCTGGCATCATCAAGTGGAAGTTGGTGCCGGGATCTGAACCCTTCGACTAGGTGGTACTTAATCACCCAATCAACTTCTCGATTGAGCTTCAATGGATCATCTGCGATTGTCGTGATGCAGTGCTTCCACATCTCTAGAGCACGCTGTTCCTCGTTGTTAAATCCTCGAGTTTCAGAGAACGAAATTGCCTTCTGCAGGAGTTCTTGCTGTATCTCGAGGGCTGACCACTCTTTGCCGCTCGCCAACTTCACTTTCTTGCGACAGGTAATGTCATGGCTGATATCGCGAATTGCACGTGCCGGATTGTCAAGGGTCAGGTCTTTAAGGTTGAATTCGCTGTCTTCCAACATCCTCAGCACGCACATCGCTGATCCAATTTTTACGAAGGTGGTGTACTCACTCATATTTGAATCACCAACAATCACGTGCAGTCGACGGTAAAGATCGGAATCAGCATGTGGCTCATCGCGGGTATTGATGATTGGTCTACTGCGTGTTGTTGCAGAACTCACTCCGTCCCAAATGTGTTCAGCCCTTTGGGCAATTGAAAAAATGGGGCCACGTGCGGTCTGCAGAATATGCCCAGCGCCGCAAAAAATCTGTCGAGAGATGAGGAAAGGTATGAACTGCATGTTGTAGTCGACTAGATCACTACTGCGACGCGTGAGGAAATTTTCGTGGCACCCGTAACTGTTTCCGGCGAAGTCGAGATTGTTCTTGAATAGATACACCGTGCCGCGGATTCCTTCTTCGCGAAGGCGTTCCTCTGCGCCAAACTGCAGATCCTGCATGATTAGCTCGCCTGCCTTATCTTGGGCGACAACCTCGTAAATCGAATCACATTCAGCAGTTGCGTATTCGGGATGGCTGCCAACGTCGAGATACAAACGCGAACCATTCTCCATGAAGACGTTTGAACTGCGTCCCCAGGCCACCACGTTGCGAAATAAATAGCGAGAAATCTCATCGGGGCTCAATCGACGCTGACCCCGCAACGTGCACGTTGCGCCGTACTCGGTTTCAATCCCGAATATGCGCCGATCCATGAGTGTTAGTCAAGCAGCGTTGCAAGTGCTTCTTCGGAAAGACGCTTGAAACATCGTCGACTGCTGTTGCGCTGTAACTGGGTTACTTCAAGGTCGCTTGCTTGCAATTTTCGATCATCAGATGAAAGAGCGGTGCGGGCAAGATTGCAAGCATCCTTCATCGTTAAATCAGGCTTGAAGGCGGCTGCCACTTTGTTCTTTATCGTGTCGGTATCTCCACCGATGACGATGAACGGTTTTTCATCAATGACGGTTCCGTCATACATGATGTGAAACAGTTGATCTCCGGCAGATGTAATACCGAGCTCTGCAACGAGAATCTCTACCTCAAGTGGCTTTACTTCATGAGTGAACGTTTGCCCAATGATCTGCGCGTATTGATTAGCAAGACTTCGAGCATCAACATCTTCGCGTGAGAACTGGTAACCCTTTAGGTCTGCAGATCTCACTCCGAGTACTCGTAGCGAATCGAATTCGTTATATTTGCCAACACCTGCAAAGGCAATGCGATCGTAAATCTCGCTGGATTTGCGAAGGGTGTTTGAAGGGTTCTCCGCAATAATCGCTATGCCCTCGTTGTATTGCAAAGCAACTAGCGATTTTCCCCTGGCGATTCCTTTACGTGCAAAGTCAGCGCGATCCTTCATCATTTGTTCTGGAGCTACGTAGTACGGCATGCTCATCGCTGTTGTACTCCCGTTGTGATCGTCGAGTAAATAGAAGCCAATTCGGAGTCAGGCACGCGACTGAAACCATCCTTGGTAATGGAAGCAACTACGGGATAGATGCCTCTCAGCACATCGGGTCCACCCGTTGCGGAATCTGCATCAGATGCCTCCCATAGTGCCCGCGAAACCAATTCAATGGCTTCTTGAACACTGATGTCGCGACGCCACGAAACACGCAACACGGTTGACGCATGTAACTGGCCAGATCCAGTAGCAACAAAATCAAACTCCTCGTAACGGCCACCAGTTGCGTCGTAATCCCAGAGACGACCTTGCTCGATATGTGCGTCGTATCCAGCAAAAATAGGAACGACCATGAGACCCTGCATTGCTGCAGGCAAGTTATTTCTCACGAACATAGACAACTGGTTGGCTTTACCCTCTAGAGAAAGTGGCTGTCCTTCAACCTTTTCGTAATGTTCGATCTGCAATTGGAAAAGTTTGACCATTTCCATTGCGGGTCCCGCTGCACCGGCAATGGCTACGCCACTGAAATCATCTGCCTGCACTACCTTCTCCATGGATCGATGACTGATGAGATTTCCAGAAGTCGCTCTGCGATCCCCTGCCATCACCACGCCACCCGCACAACGAACTGCTACACACGTGGTTGCATGGGGAATATCAAGTTGGGAAACGTTTGCATAGTCGGCAAACGGAGAGAGCCCTACGCGCTTTAGTAACTCGCCAAAATTGGAGCCAGGGTCTTGATCAAGCGAGAAAACTGGAAACTTCATGATGGTCTCAGGCTAAGCCTATTGCCCGCCCTTTTGAACATAGCTCTTCACAAACTCTTCAGCGTTCTCTTCTAGGACTTCATCTATTTGATCCAGAATCGAATCAAGATCTGACTGAATTGGATCGTGCGCTTTATTCTTTGACTCAACTTCAGCGTTCTCCGTTGCTCGGCGATCTTGCTCGTGCTGTTTGAAAACTCGCTCACCCATGGCTACAGAGTACTACTCGGTAAATCCTGTTGACCAAGCAGGGCAAGCAATTCCTCGACGGTGGTACTCGAGTTGATGATTGTTTCGGTGAGTACGCGAGTGCCTTTGAGCGGTTCGTTCATGTACACCTTTTGCAGTGGGCGGTTTGCCACGTCAAACACGATGCTGTCCCAGTTGGCATTGACAATGTGCTTAAACCATTTATCAACTACTCGTCCGCGAAAGAAAGCTCTCGTCGTGTCAGGGGGTTGCTGAGCGGCCTGAGCAATTGACTTATGGTCGAACAGTTCATGCAAACTCAGTTTTGTTGCGAGGCACACTTCCGGGTTAAGTGAGTGATACATCAAATCGATGGCCTTCAGACGTGAGTCAGAATCAGGTAGGGAATGTCGCTTCCTGGTGCCGTTCACCAATTGAAGCTTTGCGATCCAGTCAATCTTTTTGACAAGAGAACTTGGTTGAGCAACCAAGAGGTGCAATGTCTGTTCCCAATCAAGCAAGATTTGCTGCGCCTCATCGTGGCTGATACCACAATAAGCACTCTTCTCAACGTACGCTCTCGCAGCAGCGCATAGTTCGCCCTGAATTGCCAGTGCTGTCATACGCGATCCATCTGCCATCAGAACTTGTTCAGTCATCGAAATGTCTCGACTAATTTGCTTAATTGCGTGCACAGGATGAGCAATGAGCAAATGTTGAGGAAACATGCCATCCTCAATCATTGATAGCACTAGTGCGGTGGACCCGAGTTTGAGGTACGTGGCGAATTGGCTCATATTCGCATCACCAACAATCACGTGCAACCTTCGATACTTTTGCGGATCGCAATGCGGTTCGTCTCGCGTGTTAACTATTGGTCGCTTCATGGTGGTTTCCAAACCAACTAACTCTTCAAAAAAGTCAGCGCGTTGACTGATCTGGAAACCAGACTGATCAGTAACACCCGTTGGGGTTTCGTGACCAACTTTCCCGGAGCCACAAAAGACCTGACGAGTAACAAAGTGTGTGGTGATGAAAGCAGCAAGTTTCGCAAACGGCAGATGACGATCAATCAAGTAGTTCTCGTGACACCCGTAGCTGTTGCCTTTGCCGTCAGAGTTGTTCTTGTACAGGTCAATGCGAACACCCTGTGGAAGTCGCTCGTTTGCCTTGTTCATGCTTTCGCGAAGAATGAATTCACCAGCAACGTCAAACAGCACGGCATCGCGAATTGTCGCGCACTCCGGGCTGGAGTATTCGGGGTGTGCATGATCAACGTAGTAACGCGCTCCGTTTGACAACACGGTATTGATCATCTTCGAATCAATTACTGGATCGAGGTAATCATCAAGATTGACGCCCCGCGCATCTCGAGATGGGCTTTCGTGGCTCGCATCAAATGAAGCAAAAGCCCAGGACGAGTCCTTGTATGCGCTCACAATAAGTGAAGAGGTCGTGATTGGGTCTACTTCTGCTCCACTGAGCAAGATTCCGTACTCAGTTTCAATTCCACAGACCTTCGGAGTTGCCACTTATAGGTACTGCCCCGTCGCAGCGCGCTCAATTTCTTTGCCGCCGACTAATTCGTCCCCACCGTCTCCGTGAGTCGTGATCGTTCGGATGTACACGATGCGTTCACCTTTGCGCCCTGAAATCTTTGCCCAATCATCTGGGTTGGTGGTATTTGGCAAATCCTCATGCTCTAGAAACTCATCAGCAACTGAACTGATCAAATCTGACGTGATGATGCCGCCGTCGCCACCATCTATACGACGCTTGATCGCCTTCTTCTTCGCTCGCCGAACGATGTTTTCAAGCATCGCTCCCGAGAGGAAGTCTTTGTACAAGAGTTCCTCTCTTTCGCCATTCTGATACGTAATTTCAAGAAAACGATTCTCGGCCGTTTCGGCAAAAATACGGTCAATAGTCAATTCAACAATGTCAGCAATCTGGCACTCCTCTCCGAATGGAAGATCGTTGGAGAGATAACGCAGAAGAATCTGTTGAGCCGCATTGCGATTTGGGCGATCAACTCGAATCTTCACATCCAATCGACCCGGGCGAAGAATGGCTGGGTCGATTAAGTCTTCTCGATTAGTTGCGCCAATGATGATGACATTCTGCAGTTTGTCTGCACCGTCGATTTCAGCAAGTAATTGCGGAACGATGGTTGACTCCATGTCCGAAGAGACACCCGTTCCACGAGTTCGGAACATTGAATCCATTTCATCGAAGAAGATGATGACCGGCCAACCTTCTTCGCTTTTCTCACGGGCTCTTTGAAATACCAATCGAATCTGACGCTCGGTTTCGCCTACATACTTGTTCAGTAGTTCGGGACCTTTGATATTGATGAAATACGAACGACCTTTATCATCACCAGTTTTTGCTGCAACTCGTTGGGCAAGGCTGTTCGCAACAGCTTTTGCGATGAGGGTCTTCCCGCAACCAGGCGGGCCGTACAACAGGATTCCTTTTGGTGCTGGAAGTTGATACTCGGCGAAAAGATCGGCATGGAGGAACGGAAGTTCTACTGCATCGCGAATCTTTTCAATCTGATCGTCAAGACCTCCGATGTCTGCGAAGGTGACATTTGGAACATGTTCAAGTAAGAGATGTTCCACTTCAGGTTGCAGCAATCTTTCGAGAAGCAGATTTGATCGTGAGTCAAGTCGCAGTAAATCGCCCGAACGCAAGTTGGCTCCGCGCAACGAATCAGATAGCTCGCACACTCGTTCGTCATCGCCGCGGAACGACACGATGGCGCGAATCCCATCTTCAAGAACCTTGGTCAGTGTGACAACGTCGCCAGCGTGTTCTGGGTGACGCGCTTCAACAATGCTCATCGAATCATTGAGTAACACCTCTGATCCAAGTTCGATGGTGTCACAGTCGATGTTGCCTCCTACTGAGACGCGAAGTTTTCGGCCGTTCACCAACACATCAAACTGGTCATCAAGATTCCGGCCCACCACGATCCCGTACGGGCTGGGTGGACGCGTGAGCTTCTCCACTCGCTCACCGAGCTGCACCACTTCCTCACGAAGTTCACGGAGCGCATATTCCAGCCGATGGTTCTTCTCCACCTCAGCGCTGAGTTTTTGGGCAAGCGCGTCCCCGCCTAGTGCGGACTCGTTTGGTTGGTTATCTGCCAAGAATTACCCCATTCCGATCAATGCACTTGTAAACCTAGCCATTCTGACCCTCGGAACACTTAGGGATGTTCAAATTCACAAGGCAAAAGTTCGCCCGCCACGATCGGGAGAATGTAGTCTGTGCTCTGAATTAGTCATCAAATAATTGCTGAAGGAGTACATGACATGAAGGTCTGGATTGATCAAGATCTCTGCACCGGAGACGGACTGTGCGAGGAAATTGCACCAGATGTGTTCACGTTGCTCGATGACGGACTCGCTTATGTTCGCGAAAAGGACAAGATCTTCGCAACAGCCAAGGGCAACGCTCAAGGCGCAGAAGGCATGGCAAACTTTGAAGACAAGTTGATGGACGCTGTTATTGAATCCGCCGAGGAATGCCCCGGCGAATGCATCTTCATCGAGCCTTAATCGCTCGTTTGCTCCATTGACACGGCGTTATCGCCGATATAGCGAGCAACAGTAAGAAACGCAGTGTGGGCAACCATTCTGTGGTCTGGTCTCACCGCCATTCCTTCAATGTGCCATGTGCGGTGTAGTACTTCCATGGTGCGTGCTTCAATCCAGTAGTTGCCAAAGCACTGCCTCACCTGAACAGCCTGCGTGATACTCGGCGTGTACGCAACGAGCAGACCGCCCTTTCGAAGAACCTTCTCGGCATGTGGAACCACATTCCATGGTTCAGGCAAGTCGAGTACCACTCGATCGAAGTCCTGGCCATCAATGCCCTCGTATGCATCTCGGATCTGAACGTCGTAACGCTCAAGAGCTGCTTCGCCTAAGAACGAGCGAACATTTGACTGCGCACGATTGGCGAAATCCTCTCTCAATTCGTAACCCGTGATGTGAGCTCCGTATCGCAGCATGGTCATGGATAATGCACCGCTACCTACACCAGTTTCGAAAACACGCATTCCCGGTCCGATGTCGGCGATCATGCATATTGGTGCAAGATCCTTCGGATAAATCACCTGTGCCCCACGCGGCATTTCCAGAACGAAGTCTTCCAAAGTTGGTCGCAGGATTGAATAACTAGATCCTTTCGAGTTCGCAATGAGGGCACCCTCTTCAAGGCCAACAATCTGTGCGTGCGTAATGACGCCAGAGTGACTATGGAACTCGCCCTTTTCAGAAAGAGTTGCAAGGTACCGACGCTTTTTGCTGTCGATAATGAGAACACGTTCACCAAACTGAAAGGTTCGGATACTCATAGTGGTGAATCTTTCTTGCGGATGATTACTTCTTCATCCTTGCGTAGGCGAACGGTTGTGACGTTTCGTTTGCGATTGTGTTTTCTGAACCATTTGAGTGCTCGCCAAATAACGGGAATCCACCACAACGATTCCCGAACAGAGTGGGTATTACGTTGTGTGGCTTGTTGCTTATCGTCGGATTTCGAGGACACTGCGACGCTTTCTACCGCTTCTCCGTCCAAATGCAAAAGCAAGAATGACTACTACCCCGCCAGCAATTGCAGCGTACGTCGCAATGGACGTCTTGTTGCGATCGGTTGTGCCTTGGATGTCGTCTTGGAGCGCTTTGAACTTTTGTTCTAGATCGTTGCGAGAGATCTTCTGTTGTGGCTGCGACATGATTAGCGCTCGCCGCCATTCAGGAATGGTTTGCGGATGCGGGACTGTGAGAAAACGATCAAGGCAACTGTCAGACCAAGAACAATGAAGTACGGAACCCAGCTAAATGCACTCGACCCATTGAACACAGTTGACTGCAACAGACGGAGCACGCCGACAAGTGTGAACAGCAGACCCAGAAGTATGGAAAGTCCGCCTACAGCCCCCCACGCCAACCAACGTCCAGTACCACGAAGTTCGCCAATGGTTTCTTGTTTTGCATACGCGCGAACAAGGTCAACCAACTCGGCCAATGATGAACCAGAAGCGAATGAAAGCACCCATTCATTCAACCAGCAAGTGGGCTAATTCGGTGCCAACTCACTAGCGGACGGACTGCCAGAAAACCCGCCAAGCGCATCGGAAAGTGCGTTCCAAATGGGCCTATAGGTGGTCTGATTTGAGGCATTTGCGCCATTGATGATGAGAGCATACGAGGATGCCTGGTCGGCTGAATATGGGACAAAACCTGACAACGATTTAGCACCTGTCAAGGTTCCAGTTTTTCCTCGAAGTTTTCCTGCGCCAAGTGAATCGCCAAGAACATCACGGAGTGTTCCAGTTTGTCCCGCTACGGCCAGACCAAGTCCGGTAGGTCCGAATCCCCCGTCTCGCGCAAGCAAGTCACTCAGCGCGCTGCACGTAAGTCGGTTGCCACGATCAAGACCTGATCCATCAACGAAAGATAGTGCATCTAATGGAATACCCCATTCAACGAGTTTGGCTTTCATCACTTCCAAACCTGCCTCACGAGTTCCAACTCCGGTTGACGCGAATCCAAGTTCCTTTACTAGAAGTTCTGCTGTGTTGTTGTCACTGTTCGTCAGCATTTCAGCAACGATGTCCGACAGTGGCAACGAATCAATCTTGGCAATCACTGTTAGTTCCTGTGGGGCTATTCCAACCCTTGGAACTCCCGAAACTGAAATGCCATTGTTTTGCAAAGTGTTCGAAAATTCAGTCGCTGCACCTAAAGCAGGATTATCAGGTTTGATGGGGTTGCCTGTGATCACGCCATCGTTAACCATGAGTGCACCAAGTGGACCTACTTCTGTGCCTTTGATACCCAGCCCCAAAGAAGGAGTAAATCGTTCCGCGTCATAGCGTGATTCGTCTCCAATAACCGAGCCTTGAATCTGTGTAATACCTTGCGAACTTAGTGCGTCAAAGAGATTTTCTAGACGCGTGTAATTGAAAGTTGGATACGGCTCTGTTGCAGGATAATTACTGGTAACCAAAAGTGGATCTCCTCCACCAATGAGATACGCGTCACCTTCAACAACATTTCCATTGACTCGTCCAACTAAAGAGGTGCTAAAGACAAACTCGGGAGTGAGCACATCGAGAGCAACCATTGCTACAACAATCTTCATGTTGCTTGCAGGTAGCAGCGGCACATCGGCATTGATGCTGATGAGGCGCTTGCCTTCGATGTCAATGACGAGACAAGAGTCGGTCGGTAGTCGTTGTCCCAATGTTGCCAACTGGGAATTCAACGTTCGAAATCGAACATCTTGAGAAAGCGTTTGCGGATTGCGACGGGCATTAATGATCGGTGCGGAAAGGGATTTCAGTTCAGAACTACTTGCGATTGGAGTCACTGACTGTGCGACGCCATCAACCAACTTCCATGACACACCAAGAGATACGGCACCGACAAAAGTTACAGAAGCCAGCAGTGAACTAACAACGCGAGCAGAACCAACTTTTACCTTCTTGCGTGCACGTTGAATGCTGTTTGAATCGTCGTGTTGATTCATTGCGCGATTCCTCGATACTTCGCGTATTCATAAAGATGAGCAAGGCTCGTTGCAGCGCGTGCTCCTGTTGGATAGCAGTAGGCCCCAGATTCGCGCACGGCAGCAGGACCTGCATTCTGTGGGTCAGCCACAGCAAGTTCGGTTGCGATGAGAATCGGCTTACCGTATTTACTCGCAACCTCTCGAGCGGTTAACGCATAGCGCTCATCTTGTTTCTCGTGATACGAAACGATTCGCTCCAACCCGTGGTCTGGGTAAAAACCACCAGATCTCATCATCTTTGCCTGGTTGCTTTGAATGCCAATGCCTAAGAAAATGACGGCGTCGATGGAATCGTGCGCAGCAACAATGTCCATAATCTCGGTGACGGTGTCCCGAGTTTCTCCGCCAGCACAGTCGATTGGGTTATTGCGACTCCAACGCGGTGGCAAGAGTGCCGAAAGCTTCGACATCAGGTCGTCGGACAAATCAACAAGGTCGAGCACACCGTCTCGCGCGATTGCATCAGCAGTCACCACTCCCCAACCTCCAACGGTTGTGAGAACGGCAACTCGTTTCCCCCGAGGCAGAGGCTGTGTCGCAAATGTTGCTGCAGTGTCGAAAGCTTCTTCAACAGAGGAAACCTTGATCGCACCGCAAGAGCGTGTGGCACCAAAAAATACTCTGTCGTTGCTAGCCATGGCGCCAGTGTGGCTTTGTGCAGCTTTTGAACCTGCAGCTGTTGCCCCGCCTTTCAATACAACAAGTGGTTTCACTGCTGTGATGTTTTTCATTGACTTCAACAGAGACTGTCCATCACCGACGTTCTCGATGTATGTAAGAGCAACCTTGGTTTCAACATCGCTTGCAAAAAAATCGAGGAAATTCTCGACGCTGATCTGCGTTGCATTGCCCGCAGAAATAGCACGCGCAATTCCGACACCGCTTTGTCGCGAGTAATTCAGAAAGCTGGAAACAAAATTGCCACTTTGCGAAGCAACGGAGATGCCTCCTTGAGGCGGGTACGGCGCCACGATCTGCAGACATAACGATGCAGGTGTGCTGACAACTCCCTGACCATTAGGACCAGCAATAAGCATTCCGAGCGAATTCGCAAGCGCAAGCAGCGATGCTTCTGCAACTTCGCCTGATTCTCCAGATTCGCGATACCCAGCACTGGCTATGAACGCACTGGAAATTCCGAGTTGAGCACACTGCTTTAACAGTTGCTCGTTTGAGCTTGCTGGTGTGCAAAAGAAGGCAAGATCAATTTCACCTACAGGAAGTTCAGACAAGTCGGAAACCGTTTGGACACCAAGGATGTTTTCGCGTTGTAAATTTGTGGCATAGACACCGCCAGCAAATTGATTTGCCAAAGCGTTGTGCAGCGAAACGAAACCAAACTTTCCCGGATGGCTCGAAGCTCCAATCACCACAATTGCACGCGGGTTGAATAACGCGGCGAAATGTTTGGAATTGGGCACGAAGTTTGTCGTCGATCCATGCGCACCGTGGTCTAATACTCGGCCAACTCCGACTAATGCGTCCACCGCCACAAGAGATCCATCTTTCCGGGCAATGAGCGGATTGATGTCCAGCGAATCGATCTCAGGATGGGCTGCACAAACTTGGCTCATGCTCGCCAACACGTTTGCCAACTGTGTTCGATCAATTGGTTGAGTGCCACGAAAAGGTCCAAGGATTGACTGGTGATCCACATCGTCGATCATCTGCATTGCTTGGTCAACAGTGAGAGGAAGTGGGCGAAGCACCACATCATCAATCGCCTCAGCGAATACACCGCCAATACCCAGCGCAACCATGTAACCGAACTGAGGGTCGTTGATCACACCAACGATCAACTCCCTGTCTCCCTTCACCATTTCGGCAATGAGAAAGGAAACTTCGCCATCTGCATCGGTGATTAGTCCAAGTAAATCGCTACATGCCCGTTTGGCGCTTTCTGAATCTGCGATATTCAGACGAAGAAGGCCACGTTCCGTCTTGTGGGCAATGTTGTCGCCCGAAAGTTTGATGACCACCGGGAAGCCAATTACTCCAGCGGCCTCCACAGCCTGTTCCGCTGTGGAACAAACGTGCTCCTGAGCGAAAGGCACTCCAAACGGCAGGAGCAACTGTTTGGATGCGGCTTCAGAGAGCATTGTCGGAAGTGCCACAGAATTAAACAATAGTTGACCCGTGGGCAGGCACTACCCTTGTCGCGTGCACATCGTGTCGACAGTGTTCATCGATTCTTTTGAAATGAGACAGGCTCCTGGGCCTTCCTCGCGGATTGACATCACTGGAATCTATTTTTCTCTCGCAGCCCCCACGTTGCCGCCTGTCACCATTGATCCCCACCTCATGGCATTGATCTTCTGTCCAGTTGGCCACGCAGGAAACGGCGTGTTCGAGGTGGTGTTTCGAAAAGGAATTGAAGAAAATTCTGAGCAACTTGCCCGCAACGTCAGCCCGTTTTCCGTCGAACCAGGCAAGTTCACCTACCGACTGGTTCGGGGTGAGATTGAACTCCTTGAACTTGGACAGATATTTGCCCATTGCCGAGTAGATCTTGGCCCTTGGTCGATAGTTCCGCTCACATTGCTTCCGCCGGTTGCGTAATCAGAACTACAGTCTCGCCGTGACTTCTTCTGCATCGTTATCTCCCGAAATAGACGGAAAAGCAATTGCTCTCATCCGCGGTTTGGCAATGGATGCACCGTTGTATGCAAAGAGTGGCCATCAAGGCACTGCAATGGCACTGGCGCCTCTCGCCCACGTTCTCTACAGCAGAGTATTGAGACATGCTCCACAGAATTCTGGCTGGAAAAATCGCGATCGATTTATCTTGTCAAATGGACACGCATCGATTTTGCAGTACGCCATGTTGTACCTCAATGGTTACGGGTTAGAAATTGACGACATCAAAGCTTTTCGTCAATGGGAATCACAAACGCCTGGTCACCCTGAGGTTGGACATACAAATGGTGTCGAAGTAACGACAGGTCCTTTGGGTCAAGGTTTTGCAAACGCTGTAGGCATGGCAATTGCTGAGAGAAATCTTCGTGAACGTTTTGGCGCCGATGTGATGGACCACCACACGTATGTGCTTGCTGGCGATGGTTGTTTCATGGAAGGCGTGAGCCACGAGGCAGCTTCATTGGCTGGCCATCTTGGCTTAGACCGCTTGGTCTGCATTTTTGACGACAACGGAATCACGATTGATGGAAGCACCACGCTCACCTGTTCAGATGATGTTGCGCAACGTTTCGCTAGTTATGGCTGGAATGTCATTCACGCTGGTGATATCGGAGAAGATCTCGGCGCCCTTGAAAAAATGTTGATTGAGGCTCGCAGCAGCGTTGGGAAACCAACGTTATGCATCCTGAAAACTCATATCGGCTTTCCTTCACCAGATTTCACTGATGTGCATGAAGCCCATGGCAATCCCTTCACTGCAGAACATGTGTCGAAGACAAAAGCAGTTATGGGAATTCCAGACGAGCCATTTTGGGCTCCGTCTGAAGTGGTTGCTCAGTATCGTGCGCATGCGTTGAACAGAGGTTCAGCGTTGCTCAGCGCATACGACACTGCTATCGCACATGCGGAAGGCAAACATGGTTTTGAGCAGTGTTGGGCTGAACCCAGCAGTGAAGCAATCTCCAGTTCAATGCCGGCATTTGCTGCAGATTCAACTTTGGCAACTAGGCAAGCAATTCAACAGTGCATTGAAGCCAGTGCTTCTGTGCTTCCAGGATTGCTCATCGGCTCAGCAGACCTCACTGGCAACACCGGTGTGAAAGTGAAATCAGTTGGTGCGCAATCGAAACAGCTTCCAACAGGTCAACAGGTGTATTTCGGCATTCGGGAGCATGCAATGGGTGCTGCAATGGTAGGAATGGCGCTCCATGGAGGAACCGTTCCAGTCGGCGGAACATTCTTCGTTTTTGCTGACTACATGCGTCCTGCAATTCGACTTGCAGCGCTGAGTAAAGCTCGCGTCATATTCGTGTTCACTCATGACTCGGTCGGTGTTGGCGAAGACGGTCCAACTCATCAACCGATTGAGCATCTTGCAAGCTTGCGAATAATTCCAGGTTTACAGGTAATTCGTCCTGCCGACTCAAATGAAACCAAGGTTGCTTGGGAATGTGCGCTCACGTACGACGGTCCAACCGCGCTGGTACTCAGTCGTCAATCATTGCCAATGACAACAGATGGAGATGCCGTGAGATTTGGTGCTGAAACAATTAGTGCCACACCTAATCCGGATCTCATTTTGGTTGGCACAGGTAGCGAAGTTTCGGTTTGCGTCGGTGCTGCAAAGTTGTTGTCAGAGTCTGGTACGAAAGTCAACGTTGTTTCTATGCCAAGCATGGATCGGTTCGAACAGCAGCCTGCGCAGTATCGAGCAACAGTCTTTCCGCCGAATGTTCCAGTTGTTTCGGTTGAAGCTGGAGTCACATTCGGATGGTCGCAATATGCGGACGTCAGCGTGGGCATTGATCGCTTTGGCGCCAGCGCTCCTGGTTCAACAGTGTTGAAGAACCTTGGAATTTCTGCAGAGAATGTTGCGGAGCAAGCCCGCACTCTGTTGAGTAAGTCAAAATAGATCTATGTCAGCAAATCGACTCGCAGATTTGTTCACTGTTGCTGGCCAAAGCCCGTGGCTTGACAATCTCAAGCGTGAGTACATCATCAACGGTGAATTCGCTCGCGTATTGGCTTCTGGAATCAGAGGATTGACGTCAAACCCGACCATCTTCCAGAAAGCGATCCAAGGTTCAGCGCTCTACGACGATCAATTTCACGACTCCATACAGCGCGGGCTCACAACTGAAGAAACGTATTGGGAGCTAGTTGTTTCCGACATCATCGGAGCCTTAGACATTTTCGGTCCGTTGTATGTTTCGTCGTCGGGTCTAGACGGGTTTGTCAGCGTTGAAGTATCCCCTGGTCTCGCCCAAGATATGGATGGAACGGTTGCAGCCGCCCAAGAACTACACGATCGCATTGCTCGACCCAACGTGATGATAAAAGTGCCTGCAACGAAAGCGTGTATTCCCGCGATCGAAGAGATCATCAGTCGTGGAATCAATGTGAACGTCACGCTCATCTTCGGGCTTGATCGATATCAAGAGGTCATGGATGCCTACATTCGTGGTTTACAGAGACTCAGCAAATCCGACCCAAGTAAAGTGCAAGATGTTGCATCTGTTGCAAGCTTCTTTATCTCCCGTGTGGATTCAGAAGTTGACAAGCGTTTGGATGCACACGGCGCGCCAGGTGCTCTTGATCTACGCGGTAAGGCAGCTATCGCTCAAGCGAAGCTTGCATATCACATGTTTGAAAAAACATTTAGTGATGATGCTTGGCTTTCGCTTGCAAAACTTGGCGCTCAGGTACAGCGACCGCTGTGGGCATCCACCAGCACGAAGAACCCGAGTTACCCAGACACCATGTATGTTGACGAACTCATTGGTCCGCATTCGGTGAATACACTCCCCGATGCGACGATGGAAGCATTCAGTGACCATGGATCAATAGCAGAGACAATTACGAACAACGTCGACGGAGCGCGCAAGGTATTGGATGAATTGAGTCGTCTCGGCATCGATATGTCGGCTGTTGCTCATCAACTAGAGAACGAAGGAGTGATTTCGTTCCAGCAGAGCTTTAACGATTTGCTTGCGGTTCTAGAAGCCAAGAGGAAGTAAACATCCTGTGGCAGGACAAGATCTAGAACACGCAGTTGCCGATCTCGTCAAGGAATACGGCGGCAAGCATGACTCCGATTATGTAACCCACATGATCGTCACTGCCCTTGGTTTAGGCACTGACAGCACATCAACGCTCGACCTCAAGATCGCTTCTTCGGCGCTGAAGGAAATGCGCGAAGCATTTGCGATGTTTGACCCGTACGCGAATCGCAAAAAGGTAACCATTTTCGGCTCAGCTCGAACCAAGAAAGACGATCCTCTTTATTTGCACACTCAGAACGTTGCTGCAGAACTAGCAGCGCAGGGATGGATGGTGGTCACGGGGGCAGGACCGGGAATCATGGAAGCGGGAATGGTCGGAGCTGGTCGCGATCAATCCATCGGCGTTTCTATTCGTTTACCTTTTGAGGCGAGCGCCAATCCAATCATCGCTGGCGACGGAAAGTTCGTTGAAATGCGGTACTTCTTTACCCGCAAGCTCATGCTCATGAAGGACTCGCAGGCTTTTATTTGCATGCCAGGTGGATTTGGAACTTTGGATGAAACCTTCGAACTGCTCACATTGATGCAAACCGGCCGTGGCGCAATAGCCCCAACGGTTTTGCTTGATCTTCCTGGTGACCACTTTTGGCGAACTATGGACGAATTCATTCGGGCCCAACTGTTGCCCCGTGGTCTGATCTCGGCGTCTGATCTATCGCTCTACCGAGTGTGTGAAACCACGCACGAAGCAGTGGAAGAGATCACCAATTTCTACAAGATCTTTCATTCCATTCGTTTCGTTGGCAAATACCTCATCATTCGAATGAATCATCAGATCAGTGGTGCCGATCTCGAGGCCCTGAACGCCGAATTTGGATATCTGTGCAAACAAGGTGGGTTTGAAGTGTGTGATGCAACATCACAAGAGATTCAGAGCAACGACAATCTGGATAAAGCCCGCTTGAGGTTTGAATTTGTTCGCAATGACCTAGGTGGTCTTCGCGATTTGATCAATCGAATCAATCAAGCCGGCTGAGCACACCAATGGCCTTCTCCACTGCCCTGCGGGCCTGTGTGAGTTGACGTTCAAGCTCAGGACGCTTTGCCTCTCCGGCACGATGAGCCTCTTTAAGGGCATCGAGTGCCTTGTCGGCGAGGTCTTCAGAGACACTTTGTAGGTTGCTTACGATTTCTTCAACGGATGCCACATACAAACTGTACTTCGTCTATCGTTATCGCTCGTGCCAAAGCCTAAAGACCTCCATGAATATGTCAGCTTCTCTGATCCGAATTCGGACCAGACCTGGATGATTGACGCCACATACCTAAAATCAAACTGGACCTGCATTTATGGTTCAGGGTGCAAGGGTGTACTTGATGATGATGCGACCAAGTTGCAGCACGGTTGCTGCAGTTACGGTGCACACTTCATCGACAAAAAAGACCTCGCCTCAGTAAAGAAGTCAGTTGCTCGGTTGAAGCCAGAGCACTGGCAAAACATGGAACGTGGCAAGAACGGTAAATGGTTGGGCAAAGAACGCGATGGAGCCGACGTAACGCGCAAAGTAAATGGCGTGTGTATCTTTCACAACGACGCAGATTTTGAAGGTGGACTGGGATGCGCCTTCCACATTGCTGCACTTGAAGCCGGTGAGCGCCCAATGGACTGGAAGCCAGATGTGTGCTGGCAGGTTCCGTTACGACTTGAAGAATTCACAGAAGATGATGGCCACGTGGTGTCATTTGTTCGCGAATGGAAACGTCGCGACTGGGGTGAGGGTGGACACGATTTCCATTGGTGGTGTACCGATGACTCAAAGGCGTTCGTCGGAAAGAATCCCGTGTTTGAATACCTTAAAGATGAGCTAACCGAACTCGTTGGACCAGCCATATACAAGATGATTGTGGAAACACTGTCGCGAGACAATTCGGTTGCAGTTGCGCACCCGAAGATGAAAAAAGCGAAGAGCTAGTTACCCGATTTTTTCGAGTACTTACGGCGATCTTCAAGCGTGAGATAACGCTTGCGGATACGAATGAAGCGTGGCGTAACTTCTACGAGTTCATCGTCGCCAATCCACTCAATAGCCGTTTCCAATGTATGAGTAACTGGTGTGGCCAGTTTCGGACCATCGTCGTGACTGTGTGTACGAATGTTGGTCTTCTCTTTGGCGCGAACTGCGTTTACGACCATCTCGTCTTCACGCGCATTTTCGCCAACAACCATTCCTTCATACGTGTCGTCGCCAGGTGATACAAAGAGCGTTCCACGAAGCTGCAAGTTGTCGAGCGCATATGCAGTTGTGGTGCCCATGCGGTCAGCGATCATCGCGCCACCCAAACGGTGAGGAAGCTCCCCACACCAAGGCATCCAGCCTGCGAGGCTTTGGTGTAACAGCGCTGTTCCTCGAGTGACAGTGAGCAACAATGAACGGAAGCCGATGAGGCCACGTGAAGGTGCTTCAAAACTCACAATGGTGCGACCAGGGTCTCCGGGACGAAGATCGGTGATGCGGCCTTTTCGCGGAGCAAGAGCCTGAGTGATGGCTCCAACGTATTCATCTGGAACGTCACATGTACCCGCTTCAAGTGGCTCTTGGCGCTTGCCGTCAACTTCTTTGGTGATTACTTCAGGACGGCTTACTTGCAACTCAAAACCTTCTCGGCGCATGTTCTCGATGAGCACTGCAAGCTGCAACTCTCCTCGACCGGCCACTTCCATCACTTCTGCAACTTCTGTGTTTGAAATTTTGATACTTACGTTTCCAAGAATCTCTTTGTTCAAGCGATCGCGTAGGTGGCGACTGGTGAGGTACTTGCCATCGCGTCCTGCATAGGGCGATGTGTTCACTCCGAAACTCATGCGTAGCACCGGCTCGTCAACTTCAAGTCGCGGAAGAGCAACAGGATTATCAACCGAGGCAATGGTGTCGCCTACTTCTACTTCTTCGATGCCAGACAGAATGAACAAGTCGCCAGCAACGATCTCTGTTGCATCTGAACGGTCAATACCCGAGAACTGAAAAAGGCTGCTGAGTTTGCGCTTCAAAACAGGAGCAGCGTTGCCTTCGGTTGGCTTCTGACACACAGCTACGTTTTCACCCTTGCGCAGCACTCCGGAGATAACGCGACCAATTGCCAGACGTCCGAGATAGTCGGAGGCATCCAAGTTGGTCACCATTGCTTGCAGCGGCGCACTTGCATCATTTGCTGGTGCAGGAATGTGTTCAACAATGGCATCGAGCAATGGACTCAAGTCGGTATCCATCGGCGGCATACCCAAGCCCTTCATTGCTCGACTCTCGCGTGCAACGGCTGAATAGACAGGGAATGAAAGGTGGTGATCGGAGTGTGCAAGATCGAGGAACAACTGCTCTACTTCGAGGAGCACTTCTTCTTTGCGTTCATCTTGACGGTCGACCTTGTTAATGACCAAGATGACCGGTAGATCCAATGCAAGGGCTTTCGACAACACGTAACGCGTCTGCGGAAGCGGACCTTCTGCAGCGTCTACCAACAGCAAGATGCCGTCTACCAATGCAAGTGCACGCTCAACTTCGCCTCCGAAGTCAGCGTGGCCCGGCGTGTCTACCAAGTTGATCTTGGTGCCCTTCCACTCAATTTGAGCAGCCTTAGCCAAAATGGTGATTCCGCGTTCGCGTTCTTGATCGTCATTGTCCATGACTCGATCGACTACGGCGGAGTGTGCGGCGAAAGTTCCCGTACTACGCAACAGCGCATCTACAAGAGTGGTTTTTCCATGGTCTACGTGCGCCACGAGGGCGATATTGCGCAAATTGCTTGATTGTTGTGTCATTTGTTGGGGGTGATGTGAAAAAGCCGGTATTGGCTGATCTAGATCTCTTCCTCTTCGCTTTCTTCTTCGTCCTCATCGAAACGCACTCCATAGCGTTCAGCTATGGCTGCGTACTCGTCCTCTTCGGTCTGCGGCGAACGTGAACGACCACCAAAACCTAAATCTTCGGCCGTAGGCCCTGATTGCTTCAATCTGCGCGCTTCTTCAAAGCGACGATGACGACCCTTCTTCACGGTAGGGGCTCCGAACTGTGCTCGGACGACTACCGCTTCGGTAGCCGCCTATTGAATAAACATCGCAGATGACTCTAGCCGTTGAAATGGCTCAAAATGGGCATTATTGCAAGGTTGTTGGTAAAAGACGCAGGCGTCCTCGCCCATCAAAACTCAGTCCTGCTTCGCCGGTGAGAATCTTTTCAATATCCCTGCCGACGATTTCTGATCGCCACCCTGTGGATAACCGTGAGTGTGCAGACTTACGCAACAGATCCATGATGTCCTGGCGAGTGCCGAGCAATGTTGCATCTACGTGATGCTCCCGGGCGAGCTCTCCAATCCACGCAGCGATGAGGCTCATTGCAGGTCGAAACTCTTTATCTACGTCGTCATGTTCTGAATGCGGAATCTTTGCTTCAACGTCGCGACCACATGCAACTGCGTCGACAATTTCTTGCCCGACCTGTCCACCGATCTGTCGACTTTCAAGTCCGCGAATGGATGATAGGTCCGCAACTGTTATCGGTATTGCATGAGCAATACCAAGCAATGCGATATCGGAAAGCACGCGTCGAGGAGGCATGTCGTGGTGCATGGCCTTTCGCTCTCTCCACTCAGCAACAGACTGAGCAACACCGCGCGACGCAGGCTTCAATGTGCGCACCTCTTTAATTCGTAACCAAGCTTCGGATGGATCTTGAGGGCCACTTGGACGGGAGCGCAATTCTTCACACGCTTCTGCTGCCCACGATGCCCTACCTAATTCATTCAAACGCGCCATGATGCTGTCGTGTAGTACGAACAAGTAGTCAACATCGCTGGCTGCGTACTTTTGTTGATCTGCAGTAAGCGGTCTGCGCAACCAATCAGTGAGTCGGTCGCCTTTCGGCAGCGAAATCTTCAACTCGTTCTGCACCAAAGAAGCTAAAGACGGCGTTGACATTCCGATAAAACCAGACGACAGTTGAGTGTCAAAAATGCGCTTTGGGACCGATCCAGATGCGTGCTGAAGAACTTCGAGATCTTGTTGTGCAGCGTGAATGATGCACAAAGAATCAGCCGCAAATAAACGTCCGAGCATCTGAGTATTGATAGCCAAAGGATCGACAAGCGCTGTAACTTCCCCAACTCGAATCTGTAGTAATGCAAGCTTTGGGTAGTACGTCTTCTCTCGATGAAACTCCGTGTCAAGGGCGTATCGATCCGATTCAACCGCCTGGTCAATGAGGGCGCTCAACGCCACATCATCATCGATCCACATCATGCAGGTATTGGCCTATTCGCCGGTGACAACGGAATTGCCAGAAGCGATCCACCCTGATGTTCCGCCTGCAATGTTCACAAGGTTGTCAATGTCGAAATCTGCCAGATACTGACATGCACGCATACTGCGCCCACCTGCTTGACAAATGATGTACACCGTTCCCTCATGCCGAAATTCATCAACACGATCTGGAAGGGTCGACAACGGAATGGAGATGGCATTGGGAACGTGACCAGCAACAAACTCATCGGTTTCTCGGACATCGATTACCAATGAGCCGGAGGCAACATGTGGTTCAAACTCTGCAATAGATATTTCAGCAATCATTGATTACATCCTATTGCGCGTCGCTCGGTGTATTGATATTCGTCAGTTGAAGAACTGAAAAGTGCTTGTCAATAATTGGCAATCCTGTAACGGCCTTGTGGATTGCCCGTTCTCCTGCTTCGTAGGCTCTGACCATGTGGTCTCGTGTTGATGAAACATTCCAGCAACTCAACAGCCAGTGTCGTAGGTGCGGGCTATCGATATCGGCGGACACGACAACACTGTGTTCGCCTGAAGACTCAGTCAGACATCGAAACTGATCAACCAGAAAATACGGTGTATCGCACGGTGCAAACACCACAAAATCGGTGGTTGCTGTTTCCAGCACATCGCAAATCGCCCCTAGTGGTCCCTGTCCTTCGCGTCTTCCAATCACGCGCGGAGCAGGCGCAAAGTCCGGATGGTCAATCTCTGGCCCAACAAAAAACGTGTCAGCCTGAATCGCCGACTTGAGGTTGTCGTACACAACCAAACCCATTGGTTTTCCATCGATGAGATGAAACATTTTGTTTGAACCGAATCGAGAACTTTGACCGCCACTGAAAACAAAACCCGAAACTGACTGCTTCATCGAACTATTTATGGCTTGCCGTTCGGATCGCATTGCAAGAGAAACTGAGAACACCTTGTTGCTTCATCGGTCTCACCAATCAATGCAGCGGTACGCGCGAGTCCATCTAAACAGTTAAGAAAGCCATGGTTCGAAGAAGCAGACCAGCGAACGTACCCACTTCCCTTCCAACCGTTCTGCCGAAGAGCATCAAGTCCGCGGTGGTAGCCGACCCGATAAGCCATGTAACTTTCGACCGTATCCCTAGCCACATCACCCAGAGCCGCCCAAGCAGCAAGGTAACGCGGGTGCTGCGCAACAACTCGTGCAACGGCGTCTCGTCTGTCGCGCTCAGATGAACCAAGGGCTGCATCTAATGCGGCCTGCGTGCTGTTGTCTACTTCAGGAAGAACCACATTCGGAGGGCCAGTGCCTGAAACATTTACGGATGAACTCATGGGCTAACCGTATACGAGATGTGGTTCCGTCACGGGTTTTACTGGCAGAATGTATGCATGATTGCACTTTCATTCGATGCAGACAGTGTGAAGAATTACTCCCTCATGGCCATGGGTGGATCATTCATCGGATTGCTTCTTGTTCTGAAGTTTGCAAAATCTATTGTTTCCAAACTGCTTCTGCTCATCGTGTGTGTGGGAATTGGCGTACTGGCATTCACGCAGCGCGACGCAGTGAATGCATGTATCGCAACTGCTAACGAGCAAACACAAGCTGGTACACCGTTTGAAACCACCTGCACGTTCTTTGGTCAGAGTGTTTCACTTTCAGGAATTAGCCAGCAACCGTGATCAATACCTTTCTCGAGCACATTGATGCATGTCCAACCGCTCATCATGTGGTTGACAGAGCCTCTTCATTTTTGCGCCAAAGTGGAATAAACCAAGTCGCATTAGATTCAGGATTTACTACCGAACATCTGCGAAGTGGCTTCGTTTCATCTGGTGGAACGATCATTGCCTGGAAAAACGCGCATTCAATCGCTGGGAATGGAATTCGCATCGTTGGCGCGCATACAGACTCGCCTGGATTACACATCAAACCGAATCCCGATACACGAACTCTCAACTGGCACCAACTCCAGGTTGAGGTGTACGGCGGACCCCTTCTCAACTCCTGGCTGGATCGCGATCTTGGCATTGCCGGCCACGTAGTGCTTCGAGACGGCAGCACGTCGTTGTTCGCATCACAGCTACCAGTAGCTCGTATTCCACAACTT
>Ga0208722_1000050_pt1 | contig 29144 bp, 36 predicted proteins | sample LakMenEpi21Sep11_FD_150722 | JGI IMG/M metagenome (GOLD analysis project Ga0208722, IMG submission 150722) | Freshwater microbial communities from Lake Mendota, WI - 21SEP2011 deep hole epilimnion (SPAdes) | ecosystem: Environmental > Aquatic > Freshwater > Lake > Epilimnion/Euphotic zone ... | reverse complement strand
ACCAACAGCAGAAGAATGGTTAACATCCTTTGGTGCTGATGCTGATGATATGTTTTATAAACACTCAGTAGAAGAAGCAATGATTGAATTTGCTAAACTACATGTTGAAGCAACACTGAAAGATGTAAAACAACAATTAATTGATGCATTAGATGATCATTTAATGTTAGAAGAAAATATTTGTGAGGTTATAGGAAACATAAATAATTACTCATTTTAACTATGACACTAAGAGATACGGAATTAATAGGTAAAAAACTTGTAAAACATGGATTTTTTAGATCAGCTACAGATCATCAAGCTTATAGATTTAATGGAGTTAGCGGGTCTATATCATTATATTTTAATAAATCAGGAGAAACTTGGAAAGCTTTATTTATTCATGCAATAGATTATCACACATTAGTTGAATTTGATCATCATGAAGCTGTATTTACTCCAGAGTGGATAATAGAAGAACATAAGAAGTTACAAGCAATATTTAAACTTTTAAGATTATGATAAAAAATTTTAGTGATGTAAAAATAAAAAAACTTATACAAGATATATGTAATGAGCATGTCGCTGTTTCTAGATCAGAAGATAGCAATATTGGATATTTATGGCTAATGTATGCATCAGGTACGAAAAAAGGTCAGTTTAGACCATTCATTTTTTTAGCAGAATTAAACTTACTTTTGAAAACTGATTGTATAAAAAAAGATGAACAACATAATTTAATAAAAATGCTTACAAGTTCTGACTCAGATAATAGTTATCTTACAGCTTATTCCATTATTACTTTAAGAAATCAAAGAATTAAGAATATGGGCTTATGGACTTTAGAAAATGATAAGTATAAAGATGTAAATTATATTAGAGATATACTAAATACAGATATGTTTTTACTAAACAGTTAATAAAATGGCAAAAGTAATTTTAGAATATGATTCTATAGAAGATGCTAGAGCAGCTATAGACGGATGGTATTGGCAAAATGCAATGTGGGAATTAGATCAACACTTAAGATCTGAAATAAAGTATAATGATGTGGTAAATGAAGAAACTAAAGATACCTATGATCAAATTAGAAAAAAGATTAGAGAAATTTTAAGTAATAACAATATAAATTTAGACTTATGAATGAGACTATTGAAATAATAGCTACTACTATCATGGCTTTGAGTTTATTGTTGTTTTTATATAAATTAATAAAAGATGTCTAGATTAAAATGTATTAAATGTGAAAAACCTGCTACCACAAGATATAGTCCTGATTTAGACATTGAAGGTATTGGTATGTGTGATGAGCATGAAAAAGAAATAAAACTTGATTTACTTATTGCGCAGTTTGATTCTAAAGGTTGGGAAAAATTTGAAAAGAAATATTGTAATACTAAAAAGTAATGTTTTCAGGAAAATTTATAAAAAAAGAAGGAAAGCTTGTTTATAGCCGTATTCAGGATAAACTTGCTTATGAAATCTTTGTAGAAGGGTTGTCTGAGAATCAAGAAATTGAAATGTTTCTTGATCTTATAGCGCATGATCATACTAAAGCACAACTTGCAAAAGTTCATGCTTGTATTAGAGAATTGGCAAAAGAATCCGGTTATACTTTTGAAGAAATGAAACTGGTTATAAAAGAACAATCTGGACTAACTGGTAAGTCTTTTGGAGAGTGTAGTAAGAGTGATTTAATGTTAGCTATTGAAGCATGTATTCAAATAGGCAAAGATCAATTTAATATTAATCTTTAGAGTCGGGTTCAGATTCTTCTGGTTTAACCATATTATCTACATTGATTTCTTTTTCTTCAAAAGCATCATTCAAAGTAGCTTGTCTTTCAATCTCACCTAGTAACAAAGTTACTGTATAAAAAGATCTTTGCTCATCTGTCATTTCTGCGTAAGGCTTTTTAATCAATGTTTGTAAAAACTCTTCTGTAATACCTTTTTTTTGTAATTCTAAAAAAAGATTATATAATAAAGCTTTTACCATGATGTAAAAACTCTTATTGACAGGAACATTGATGATAGCATCATCTTTTATTTCTTTAACTTTTACTGTACTCATAAAATTAATTTTTATCAAAAGTATAAAAAAAATGGATTTATCTGAAATTAAACAAAAAATGTTTGTCAAACTAACTGATAGTGGGTGGGATAGAATTTTTAAATCTTTTATATTTAGTTCTGAGTTTGATGATATAATATTAAAACTATGGAAGCTAAGCCAAGAAGAAAAAAGGTTTACACCACCTCTAAAATATTTATTCAGAGCATTTGAAGAATGCCCTTATGATAAACTACAAGTGGTGTTCATAGGACAAGATCCTTATCCAAAACTTGGTGCTGCCGATGGTATTGCATTTAGTTGTGCTAATAGTAATAGCATGCAGCCCAGTCTTAAATTTATCTTACAAGAAGTTGACAGAACTGTATACAATAATGATGTGGTAAGTAAAGATTTGGATCTTAAAAGATGGTCTAATCAAGGAATGCTAATGCTTAACACCGCACTTACTACTGAAGTGCAAAAGATTGGGGCCCATTATGAAATATGGAAATCATTTACTGCATATTTATTAGATTGGTTAAATAACTACAATCCGGGATTAATTTATGTGTACATGGGTAAAAAAGCTGAAGAATGGTCTGAGCTTACTAATGATAATAATTATAAGTTTACTGTTAAACATCCTGCTTCTGCTGCTTATACTGGCAGTAAATGGGATAGTAATGATATCTTTAATAAGATATCTAAAGTTGTAATGGAAAATAATGGTTACAAAATAATTTGGTAAAATGACAGAAATCTTTAATAAACTCATCAGAGAAGGTTTAACACCTAACACTTTTTATGTATTATATTGTGTCAAAGAAAAAATTGTAGTAGGCAACTTTGTAAATAAAGCATTAGAATGCACAAAATTACGAAATGATGGTTGGCTTGATGGAAATTTGCAATTAACATCAAAAAGTATTATCTTTATTACTGAAATAGATGGTTATTTCAGAAAAGCAAAAAAGAAAACTACTACAGATTTATTAGGAGATTCTTTTATTGAAAACATAAAACAATACAATGAGATATTTCCTAATATAAAACTTTCTAGTAGTAAATATGCTAGAGTAAATCCTAAAACTCTTGAGAATGGTTTTAGATGGTTTTTTGAGAATTATGATTATTCTTGGGAAGTAATTCTTAAAGCTACATTAAAATATGTTAATGAATATAGTATTCGTAGATATGACTATATGAGAACATCACAGTATTTTATCAGAAAACAAAATACTGATAAAACTTGGGATTCAGATTTAGCAACTTATTGTGAACTAATAATCAGTGGAGAAGATGAAGTAATAGATTATTTTAAAGAGAGAGTAGATTAATGAAAAATAAAAAGTTTTTAATTGCTTTAGCATTTTTAGGAACTTTGTTAGGTTGGTCTTTAACAGATATTTTCATAATTAAGTTAAGTATTTTACAATTTATAGGAATTGAGATACTTATAACTTTATTTCATGGATTATACAACCAAACAAAACTGAACATAATTAAAAATTCATAATATGAATCAATTCAATGGAGCCGCACCTTTAATACCGGTAAGTGAGAGAGATGCTCTCAAAAAAGCAATTTATAAAATAGATGCTAGAAGAAAAGGAAGACTGAAGTCATTAAAAAGTGCTTGGCCAAAATTTAATGATGCATTTTGTGATGGATTAGAATGGAGAACTATCACCGTTGTTGGTGCTAGACCTGGAACAGGTAAAACTTTATTTATGGAACAATTAATTGATGATATTATTCAATTTAATCAAGATCATGAATTTAGAATACTTAAGTTTCAGTTTGAAATGCTTGATGAAACCAATGGTATTAGAAAGCTTAGTTTAAATACAGGTTATGATTACAATTCTTTAATGAGTAAAGCAGAACCATTAGATGATGCTATATTTAACAAATGTGTTAATCTTTATCGCAAATCTGAAAACAGAGATGTTATTGATGTTGTGTATGATCCTTGTACAGTTGATGTAATGTGTGCAACAATACATCATCATATGGAAAAACATGCTGTAATGATTCAAGATAAAGATGGTAAAATGGTTAAAAAGTACAATAACATGCTTGTTACCATAGACCACTCAGCACTATTTAAAGTTGCCAAGGGAGAAAAAGATAAGTTTGAGATGCTGTATGCTCTAGGAGAAGCCCTTACTTATATGAAAAAACATTACCCTATAGCTTTTGTGGTGTTGAGTCAGCTCAATAGAAATATTGATCATCCGGACAGAGCTCGGGATGGAGAATATGGTAATTATGTATTAGATTCTGACTTATTCGGAGCAGATGCCTTATTGCAACATGCTGATGTAGTATTGGGTATAAATAAACCATCTATTAGAAAGATCAGACAATATGGTCCAGAAAAGTTTATCATTGAAGATGATGATACTCTAGTATTTCATTTTCTTAAATCTAGAAATGGTCTTACTAAAATTAGCTTCTTTAAATTAGATAGACAAAACATGAGAATCGTAGAGATGGATCCTCCAGCACAAGCTACAGCAATGAGTATAAAAAACAAATAATAAATTATGGATAGAAAAAAGAAAGAAAAAGAGTATTTTGCATATCATGCAAACACTTTTAAGAATTTAAAGCTTGCAAGTCCCAATTTTACATTAAAAATGGCTTTTTATGAAAAAGGTAAATTTGGAAGAAACATTCAGCTTTATGAAAGTGAGCTTAAAAGAAATGAAGATCTTTATATGGAATTCATTGATGTAATAAGAGATGATCGGGGAAATGAAGTGGATTATTCTCCTATGTTAGAAGACAGACCTCTCTTTAAATTTAAGGCTAATCCTTTTTTTGCTGAGGAATATGAGCTTAGAGAAAGATCTGGAGGATATTCTGTATACATTATTTCAGTAAGTGAATTGATGGTTATACAGGAAGATGGAACTGAAATTTCTTATGCTCTTTATGAGAAAAGAAAAGAAGAGCAAAAAGCAAAAACAGACAGCTTACCTAAATTACAAAGTACATTATCAGTATTTCCGGATTTTGAAGAAGAAACTCTTGTCAAAAAATCTGATTTAAGTATTGATATTACACTTGAAGATGAAGAGTCAGTTTCAGATATTCTTAACAGAATGGCAAAAGATTTTCAAAAATTAGCATTAAAATTTGAATAACATGAGTATAGTACTTCCAACTAAAAAAGTGCAGGCTGAAAGACAAAATCCTAAAAGAATTGTGATTTATTCTAAGCCTAAGACTGGTAAAACTACTGCATACGCAGGACTTGAAGATAACCTTATTTTAGATTTAGAGAACGGGACAGACTTTGTTGAAGCTCTTAAAATAAAAGTAAATAATCTTCAAGAACTTTTGGACACTGGTAAAGCAATCAAAGCTGCAGGTAATCCATACAAGTTTGTTACTATTGATACAGTTACAGCCTTAGAAGATATGATACAACCTCTTGCTATCAAACTTTACCGGGCAACACCGATGGGAAAGAACTTTGATGGTGATAATGTAACAACACTACCAAATGGGGCAGGTTATTTATATATCCGTCAAGCATTCTTCCAAGTTTTAGATTTTATTGATACATTAGCGCCCACAATTATTCTATCAGGTCACATAAAAGACAAAGTGGTAGATGATAAAGGTGAAATGGTCATGTCTGCAAATATAGATTTGACAGGTAAAATAAAATCATTGATTTGTGCAAATGCTGATGCTATTGGTTACATGTATAGAAAAGGTAATAAAACTATTTTGTCATTTAAGACTAATGAAGAGGTTACATGTGGTGCAAGACCAGAACATTTACGTAATCAAGAAATAGTAATTACTGAAATAATTGATGGAGAGTTAAAAACTTCATGGGAAAAAGTATTCATTAACAAATAAAATAAAAACAAATGGGATTAAGTACAACTGATTTAGGAGGTGGTTCCTCTTTAGCAAAAACAATTGCTCCAGGCAATCATGTTTTAAAAGTAAATAACATTGAATTAGAAGATTTTCGATTCATTGATGGTGCAAAGCACTTGATATTACATGTAGAAACAGAGCCAATTGAGGGCTTTGAAGGTTTTTTGCTTGATAAAGATGATGAAAGTAAAGGCAGATATACCGGTCAAATTGGTAGAGTGAAAGCAAGTCAATATGCTTTTGCTGATGGTGAAACAAAATCTGGTATTAAAATTCAAAGAGATAGATCTGTTTTAATATTTTTACAGACTTTATCTAAAGCATTAGGAGTAAATGATTGGTTTGCTGAACAAGACGGTAAACATGAAACACTTGAAGACTTTGTTGATGCTTTTAATATTCAAGCTCCAATTAAAGATAAATATCTTAGGATGTGTGTAGCAGGTAAAGAATACTTGAACAAAGCTGGTTATACTACTTATGATATGTGGTTACCTAAAGCAGATAATAAAAAGTATGCACTTACTGAGTTAAATTCAGATAAAGTAATCACTTTTGATGAAACTAAGCATTTGAAAAAGTTGGAAGTTAAAGACGTAAATAATTTTGGAAATGATGATTTTACGAGTCCTGATATATCTTCTGATTTCAGCCTAGATTAATTAATCTTAGGGGGGAGTCAAAAGCTTCCCCCTATTTTATTTTAAAGATATGATATCTACTAAAAATATAGTTTCTCAATTAGAAGACATACCTAAAGAATGGGTTTTTGAATTTTATCTAAATTTATCTGAAAAACTTACTGGTCAAAGTGTAAAAATTAAATCTATTTTTAATAGTAAAGAAAAAACACCTTCAATGTATATTTATTTAGATGATAAGAATACTTATAAATTTAAAGACTTTTCATCTGGTAACGGTGGAGATGCTTTAAATCTAGTACAACTTTTATTTAATCTACCTACTAGAGCTAATGCATCATTTAGAATACTTGATGATTATTGCGAGTATTTAAAAACTAATGAAAAACCTGTAATACAAGAACTCAAGTCTCACAGTAAGTTTAGAGTAGATGATTATGAAATAAGACATTGGAACAACTTAGATCAAAACTATTGGTCTGCTTTCGAAATAGGATCTAAACTTTTAGAACACTATAATGTGGCTCCTCTTAAATTCTATATAATGGTTAAAGAAGATAATTTAGGTATACAGTCTAAAATGACAATATCTACTAATTATACTTACGGCTATTTTAAAAAGGATGGTACTTTATATAAAATTTATCAACCTAAAGTAAAGGATAGTAAATTTATTAAAGTACGGGATTATGTACAAGGTACAGAACAACTAAGAGGTGATAAGCAATTTTTAGTAATTACATCTTCACTAAAAGATTTGATGGCTTTTAATAGATTAAATATAAAAGATGTTGAATCTATAGCTCCGGATAGTGAAAATTCAATGATTCCTGTAAACATTATGGTAAATGCTATAAAACATTATAAAAAAGTGTTTTTACTATTTGATAATGACGAGCCTGGTCAAAAAGCAGCTCAAAAATACAAAAGTATGTTTGGAATAGAAATTATAAATCTTCCTATGGAGAAAGATTTATCTGATTCAGTAAAAGTACATGGTATTGAAGCTGTGAGAAATTTATTATTACCTTTATTAAAAGAAGCATTATGAGTTGGATTCATCAAGGTAAAGAATTTGAGGATGGTGATATACCTGCAGGAGCAATTGGATTTATTTATAATATGTCTGCGATCATTAACAATAAATCTGTTTCTTATATAGGTAAAAAGAACTTCTTTGCCAATATTAAAAGACCTCTGGGTAAAAAAGCTCTAGCAATGTCTACGGACAAAAGACTAAAGAAGTACAAAAGAGAAATAAAACCGGATTTTAGAAACTACTACAGCAGTAATAAAATCTTGAAAGATGCTCATAAAGGAGGTGTTATGATTAAAAGGGAAATTCTAATGATTTGCTACTCAGCAATGGAATTAACTTATCAAGAAGTAAAGCACCAGTTTCAATATGAGGTGCTTGAAAAAGAGGAATATCTTAACGGTAACATTCTTGGCCGCTTCTACAAAACAAAATAATATGAATAAAGACAGACATATCTGGGAAGGTTGGACAGTTCAGGCATTTATTGATGACTTAGAACCAACGTTTAACATGATTATGGATAATAACTCTTGGCAAAAGCCATTTAAGAGTAAAGAGGAAGTGAAAGCTTGGTGTAAGTCTGAACAGCCTTACTACAAGAAACACATTCCTGAAGTAGCAAAATATTTTATTCAAAAAGCAAAAGTATGACAGAAAATGAAATGACAGGCCTTCTATTTAAGTTGGCTGACCTTGGCATTACTGGTATTAAAGTACATTATGATGGTGGAGGAGATTCCGGTTCCATAGAACAAATTGCTTATACTAAAATAAAGTGTGATACTCCAGAAGATGTAGATGATAACGTAGATGTTTGGGAGTATGATGCAAATTTAGCAGAGTTAGATTCAAGTGCTTATTCTAAAATTGCAGAGTTTGCACATGAAACTATTCTTGATGATATAGAAGACTGGTGGAATAATGAAGGTGGTTTTGGAGATTTATGTATATGTGTTCCTTCAGGAAAATATATTGTAAATAATCACGTAAGAATTACTGAAACTGAAGACTATACTCATGAAGGCAGTTTATTAAATAAAGTAAAAGAGTAATGGCACATCCTCTAGAACATTCTAAATCATCTGTTAGAAGATGGAAAGGTCAACTATCTGATTATCAAGCTATTCACGAGTGGTTAGATGAAACAAAAGGATGGTTAGGCCATTCTTTACATAGAATGTTCCGGCACCATAGTGAAGGAATATTTGAATGTGAAAGAGTATTTGGTAAAAGCTTTATTAATTCTGACGGTAAAACAGTATATACTAGATATGTTGCAGAACAACATGTTAAAGAGGATTGCAATGGATATATACCAAGTGCAAAAGAATGGGTTACGATGATAACTTCAGGAAAAACTGAATCTTGGGCTATAAAAACACTTAAAATAGAAGACTAATGGAAGATGTAAAGATTAAAATAGTTTTTAGAAATGAAACAAATTCTGATGAAAAAGAATTATTTATAGAATTTGAATGTAAAAAAGATGGGGATACAAAAGCTACTAATGTTGGTTTAGATCCACTTGTATTTAATACAGAAGCTTCATTTATGGGTAATATGTATATGGATACTCTTAATGTGTTAATGACTATAAAAAAGTTACTTGATAATAAAGAATCTTATGAAGGTCTTCACATACTTACTAGAGCAGAGTATAAAGAATATGTAACAAAAGTATTAGGTTATAAAATTGAAGACTAATGGAAAAACAACTGTTTGTAATTGATGGTTACAAAATATGGGCAACTTCATATGAAGAAGCTTTAGAACACTACAAAATGATTTTAAAATTTTAAATTATATACCAATGAGTAAAATAATTTTTGACAAAGAAGAAACAAAGAATCTGATTAATATGCTTAGATCTTCAGATGCTGATAATCATACTATAGCATTTGAAGCATTAAAAAATGTAAATATACAAAAATACATAGGAGAATTAATTGTAATGTATAAGTTTAGCGGTCATTCTAAAAATACTTGGTCTGAACAGTGTCCTAATGTTTTTAAGAAACTTGAAGAAGTTATAGTTAGTAAAGGAGGTGTATTAGAAAGCCTGACAAGCCCGCAAACATTAGCAGTACTTACAAAAGTAGTAGGATCTTCTAACTCAATTGAACTGTTTATGGAGTATTTTGTAAAAAATATGACGAATGTTCTTGAAGGTATAGGTTATCCTATTGATAAATTTGAAATAACCATTAAACTAAAAGACAATGGATAAACAACAAAGTCTTAGTAAAACGAGTAAAGAGCTAATGTTGAAAGAGCCCTATTATGGGTTCTTTCTCATTATGCTTAATAAAATATGGGACAGTAAAAGAGTTCCTACAGCAGGTGTAAGTAAGAATGGTATTAATTATCAACTTGCTATTAATCCTAGCTTTTGGGAAAGTCTGAATGATAATCATAGACTTGGATTATTGAAGCATGAATTGCTTCATATTGCATTTGGACATCTTACAACATTCTTTAAGTTTACTGATAAGAAACTTGCAAATGTTGCAATGGATATGGAAATCAATCAGTATATTGATAAATCTTGGCTTCCGGGCGGAAATTATACTAAAGAAGAGTTTGATACTCTTAAAGCAAGTATAATGTCTGAATTAGAGAATGCTAAGCAAAATAATGCTACTGAGGAAGAGTTACAAATTATTGCAAGTAAACTTCCTCCTAGAGGTATTATGATTGAAGATTATGAGGAATTAAATCTTGACTTAAAAGCTGGCTCTAGATACTACTATGATAAACTAAAGCAACTTCAGGACAAAAAAGATCAAGAAGGTAGTTCTGGAAGTTCAGCAATGGACCAACTTCTTGATGACATAGCAAACGGTGATGTTCCTGATCATAGCACATGGGATGAGTTTGAAAACATTACAGAAGCAGAACAAAAACTGATTGACAAGCAATTGCAGAAAGTTTTATCTGATGCTAAAGAGCAAACTGTAAAGAAAAGAGGAACAGTCCCTGGTGAAATAGAAGGTGTTATCATTATAGAGGAGATTGTTCCTCCAAAATTTGACTGGCGAGGTTTTATCAGAAGATTTACAGGGGTGAGTACTAAAGTGTTTACTAAGAAAATCAGAAGAAAAGAAAACCGTAGGTTTGAAGCTAATCCCGGTCTTAAAGTAAAAATGAGACAACATATGTTGTTAGCCATTGATACTTCAGGATCTGTAAGTGATGATGAGCTTAAAGAATTTATGAGTGAAATCTACCATATTTACAAATGTGGTGTTGATATTACTATTGTACAATGTGATACAAGAATCAGATCAATTGAACCTTACAAAGGTAAATTTGAAATGGCAGTGCAAGGTAGGGGAGGAACTGAGTTTGACCCTGTCCTAGAGTATTTTAATGAAAACCAAAAGAAATATACAAGCCTGGTATATTTTACTGACGGTGAATGTTGGACACATGTAAAACCAAAAGGAAATGTTCTTTGGGTTATATCCGAAAGATCACAAATGAATAATGATCTTCCTGGAAAAGTTATTAAATTAGAATTATAAAAAAAAGAAGTATGAGTCAAGTACAATTAAACGTTGAAGAGTTAAAGGATTTTATTAAGCATATGGTTAAGAATAACCAACACATTCAGTCTGAAGGAAAAGTTCCTGTGGCAGTGAACATTGAAGGTGATGCTGGGCTTAATTCAAAATAAATGAGTATATTTGTAACATGAAGAAATTAATTTCAGAGTGTTTACACAAAGACTTAAATCAAAAGTGTGGTATTTACAAACTTACTTGTAATGAGCACAGTTATATTGGTAGCAGTATTAATATTTATTATAGGTTGAAAAGACATATATCAGATTTGCTAAAAAATAAGCATGCAAATAAGTATATGCAAAATGCTTTTAATAAATATGGAAAGGATAGTTTTATATTTGAAGTAATAGAAGAATGTAATAGAGATGTGTTAATTAAAACAGAATCCTATTATATAGAATCTATGTCTCCGGACTTAAACTTTATTCAAAATCCTGTTGCAATGATCCACAGTAATGAAACATTACTTAGGATTTCTGCAACATTAAAAGAAGCTTATGCTTCTAAAAGAATAAAAAATCCTATTTCTAAAACTGTTCATCAATATAATATAAATGGTTTTTATCTTAAATCTTATGAATCCTGTGCTGAAGCAGAAAAACAATTGAACTTACCAAAAGGAAAAGTTTCAAGAGTAGCTTCAGGAAAAGGATTTTCTTGTAAAAACTATAGATGGAGTTATGAATTAAAAAATAAACTTGGAGAATCTGTTATTAAACCAGATACAACAAAAAAAGTTTATGTATATGATGAGAACAACAACTTAGTTCAAGAATGGCAAAGAGTGGGTAATGTAGCTAGTAATCTAGGTATTAGCTCATCTGCAATGTCTACAAGAATTAAAAAAGGTAATTACTATGATGGTTTAAGATATTCATTTAACCCAGGTCCAGGGTAAAAATTGGGTGAATTGCTGGGAGTTCCTAAAGCTTTGTTAGCTACAACATAACCGGAAATGGTAAGTGTGAATGCTTGAAAATAACAAAGATGTCCTAATGGATAATCAGCAGCCAAGTCTAGATCTAAATGGTCTGGAAAGGTTCAACGACTAGGTATTGAAACTATGTAAATAGAATATAATATACCCAAGAGTGCCCAACACCAAGTAATTGGTGAAGATATAGTCTGAACTATAGTGAAAGCTATAGAAACAAGGATAAAGAGCCTTGTGATAACAAAATGTGGAAAAACAAGTGCAATTATGCAGTTGGGTAAAGAATTGCAAATGGATGTTGTAAAGTTGAATTTATCTCAACTTGAAGAATTAGGTGACTTAGTTGGGTTTCCTGTAAAAGAATTTCAGATACAAAATGCAGAAGGTAAAACTACCTGGATTAATGAATCTCAGATATCTGCAGCTAGTGCGAAAGGTTATAAGGTTGTTGGAAAAAGAATGTCACATGCTGCTCCTGAATGGATTCAGGGTAAAGGTGAAGGTGGTTTCTTAATCTTAGATGACTATACTCGTGCGGATTAACAAAATATGCAGTCTAGTAGTGTTAGTGTGAATAATTTAATTATCTTTGTGATATGGAAAAATTAAACACACAAACTCTTAAGACCGCATTAAAGAGTATAGGAATCTATAAAATTAAAATTAATGATAAAGAGTACATTGGTAGCTCTTGTAATATTGGTCAAAGATTAAAACATCATTTATGGTCTCTTGAAAATTTAAAACACCATAATAGAACAATGCAGAATTTATACAACAAGTATAGTAAAGAAGAAATTTACTTTGAAGTTGTAGAAGAGTGTTCAGATGAAGTTTTAATTGAGAGAGAAGCTTATTATATTAGCACACTTAATCCATATATAAATCATATACTAGATCCACAAACTCTAGTCAGGGATGATGTATGTAAACAAAGGATAAGTGATACTAAGAAAAAAGCTTATGCAAATGGTCTAAAACCTCACAATCTTAAAGCAGTACATAAATATTCACTTGATAAAGGTGAGTATTTAGAAAGTTTTGATTCTCTTACAGCTGCTGCTAAATCTATTAATGCTAAAAGTATTAATAGTATAAAAGCAGTATGTAATAGTAAGCAAACTTCTGCAGGAGGTTATGTTTGGTCTTATAATAAAGTTAATCTAGTTTTTTCTAGAGATAAAAAATATAAGTTAGAACCAGTGTTACAATTTACTATTGATAATATTTTTATCAAAAAATGGGAGTCTATAACTGAAGCAAGTAAAGAACTTGGTATCTCTAATATTAATAGAGCAATATCTAGAAATTTAACTGCTGGGGGTTATAGATGGTCTAAAAAGCATAAAGTGTTTGGTCCGCAATAAATCATGTGAATTCAGGGAAACTCCAGAGATGGACAATCCTGAGCCAAGCCTTATAGGGATATAAGGAAGGTGCAACGACTAGTGTATGGAGTCTAGAACAGACAGTAAAACACCAAGAGCGCATGACACATAGAAATATGTGATGATATAGTCTGAACTGTACATATAATCTAAATGAAAGTACAGAATCTAAGGATAAAGAGCCTTAGAGTTAACAAAATGCAACGCTTTATGCAAGCAACAATGGAGATCCTAGACAGACAAGAATATGTTTCTTGGAAGTTACCAAAGAACTGGCATGTACTTTTGACTACTAATCCAGACAATGGTGATTACAATGTAACTTCTCTGGATGTAGCTCAGAAGACTAGATTTATCTCTGTAGAGTTAAAGTATGATTCTGATGTATGGGCTAAGTGGGCAGAGAAAGCAAGTATTGATGGTAGATGTATTAACTTTATGTTGATGCATCCAGAATTGGTAACTCAAAGAGTTAATCCAAGATCTATCACTACATTCTTTAATGCAATTAGTTCTATTCCAAAGTTTGAAGATAACTTACCTTTAATTCAAATGATTGGTGAGGGATCTGTTGGACCTGATTTTAGTTCTATGTTTACTATGTTCATTAATAACAAACTTGATAGAATTATTAGTCCGGAAGATATCCTAAATAAAGATGAGCAATATGTAATGAACTCTTTAACTAATGCAGTTGGTAAAGATGATGATTTCCGTGCTGATATTTCAAGTATTATTGCAACAAGGTTGATTAACTATTCTCTTACTTTAGCTGAAAAAGGATCTGTGGGTAAACCAGTTATTGATAGAATAGCTAAACTTACTACTGATTGTGATGCATTTACAAATGACCTTAGATATTATATGGTTAAGGAGATTGTCAATGGAAACAAGGTTAAATTTAGCTCATTAATGCTAAATTCAGAGGTGGTGAAGATGGCTGTCAAGTAATTGAAACGTAAAAAGTTTTCCCACTTTTATTAAACAATAATCTAATTAATTCACACATAAGGGGAGGTAATGCTCCCCTTTTTAACATTATCATTATGAAAACACAGTTATTTATTTATGATGTTGATGCATCTACAGAGCTAACAATGAAAGTTCAACCTTTATATTGTGGTTCTCAAGAAAATAACATTTTAGCAATCAGTGATAAAGAATATACTCCTACAAAAGGAGATAAACTTTATTTCCTTCCTGGTGTAAATATTCCCAGAGTAAAGCTTAAAGATTTGTATTTGCAACACGGTATTAAAACTGTAAGAGACATTGATCAAGCAACTCATGTATTCTGTGGTAAAAACACCATAAATAAAATTACAAATAATCATTGGTATTATTACATGCCTACTGAAACTCTCAAAGCAATTTTAAATGATCCTGAAACTATAATGGATGACTATTATAGAGAAAATCTAGATCAAGCTTTGGAGTTTTATACAGAGCCTGATGTAGTTGTAGCATATAGTTCGGCAAGTGAGCTTAGAAACGCAGGAGCATCTTTTATTGAAAGACACATTAACGGAAATATATTAAGACACTCTAATACTTATTATACAGTAGATGATGAATACAAAGATTTATTTCCAAAAATTCTTAGTATAGAACTTTTTGATGAAAGTGAATTACTTAAACACATAAATGGTGAAGATGCTGCCACTATAGATGAAACTATGTTTCTGCAGATAAGTGATATGTTTAAAAGCTCTGATAAAGACAACCATATCATAGCAATGGAAATTATGGCCAATTCTAATTATATGGAAAGTCTATTATACATCGAAATGTTATTTAAAGAGTTTTATAATATAATGTCTGACTGCAATACTAGAAACCACGTTAATTTCAAATCATTAATTAGTTTTTTAGGTAAGAATAAAAATTACATGCGTACTGATATTGATCATATAGTAGAATCTCTTTTAGATAAAAATAAGCTTTCTATAGAAAAAGTTGATGTAATCATGAAGTATTATGCTGATGAAATTGCAATGAATGGAGGTACTAGGTATTTTGAAATCAGGAGTTTAACTCTAAATAATGATATTGCAAAACTTCTAAATACTGACTATGCTTATCAAACATTCCCTGATTATTTACCTGAAAATACTTCAGAAGTATCTGAAATATACACTGACCTTGCAGATCTTAATTCTTTAGATACAAATACTTCTGAAATTACTGATGAAGTTGAAACAATTGAAGAAGTACTAGAGGAAATATTTATACAGACTGATGAAAGACTGGATGAACTTAAGTCAGAATTAATAGAATCAGAGGAAGACTTTTCTGTTTCTGAATTAGAATTAAATAAAGAAGACCAGTTAAAAACTCAATCAAATAACAATCAAATAGAAGAAAAAAATGGAGATGACTTTGAATGGTTCTGATGAAATAGAAAAATTCTATCAGAAAAAATTTTATTTTAGTTACAGTGGATTAAATAAATTACTTTATTCTCCTGGACTTTTTTATAATCATTATGTGCTCAATCAGAGAGAAGATAGTACAGACTCACATCTTATAGGGGGTAGAGTTTTGCACTGTCTTTTATTTGAACCCGAAAAGTATGATGATTATTTTATTTCTTTACCGGGTAAACTCCCTAGTGAAAATCCTAAAAAAATTATTGATAATATTTTCAGGATTCATCTTGGATATGGAAATGATTCATTACTTTTGGAAGATTACTCACAAGATATACTTACACAGCTACTTACAGCAAATCTTTATCAGAATCTTAAAACAGATCAACAAAGGCTTGACAAGATTCTTACAGAAGAACACAAAGAGTATTTTGAATTCCTTAAAAATAGTCTAGATAAATCAATAGTTGATCAACCTACTTTGGATGGCTGCAAAGTACAAGTAGAAATACTAAAAAGCAATAGAGATGTAAGAAATCTAATGCAACTAGATAAATCTGAGGAAGACACTCACATTGAAACCTATAATGAGTTGCATATTAAGGTTGACCATGACAAAATACCTTTTGGTTTACACGGAGTACTTGACAATGTCGTTGTTGATAATGAGGCCAAGATAATTTTTATTAATGACCTCAAAACAACTGGTAAATCTATACAAGATTTTCCTGATGCAGTTGATTATTATAAATACTGGATACAAGCAGTTATTTATACTATTCTGGCAACAGACAAATTTTTAAAAGATAAGCCGAATAAAGAAGCTTGGAAAACTCAAGTAAGCTTTATTGTAATTGACAAATATAATTTAGTTTACCCTTTTCAAGTTTCTAACGAGACAATGAGTCAATGGAAAAGTAATTTTAGATCTGTATTAGAAATTGCTAAATGGCATTATATACAGAAAAAATATGACTTACCATATGACTTAGCAGTAGGTAATTTTAAATTGTAAAACTTATGGTAATAGATGCGCTTTATAGGAAGTATTTCCAAAAATCCAAGATATTTTTATATCCGCTCTTGGACATTAAAAGAGGTACCAGTGTTGTTCCGAATGAGACTTATGTTTCTTGGAATGGCACTATAAACTCTGAGGATATGGTATTAGTTTGTGTTTATCCAACTAGAACAGATCAGGAATATTTAAAATTTGAGAAAAATGTTCTTCTCAAACACAATAGATTGGTTGATTTTGTAAAAGTGGATGACGATAACTTAATAGTTACATTTAATTTTTCTGATTTAAGAGATGATTGGTTCAATTTTTTGAACGGTAAATACAGTAAAATAAATATAAATACAAAGCGCAAAATTTTAGATTTTTTTGATAAGAACAGTGGTAATTATGCCTATGTAGAAAGCTATCTGTTTCCAGAAAAGCATTTTGAAACATATGCTAAAATTCTAGGAATAGAAACTGAGCTACTGATATCTGTTGGTGAACTTTGCGACAAACCTGATTTAGAAAGAGAAAAATTACTTATGCAGGTCGCAGATTTGGAAAACATAACTATTATTAATTAACTTTGCTAAAAAACCAATAGTATGAGTGAAAACACAATGATGCTTGTAGAAGCAAGCTGGCAAGACAAAACAACTTTTAGAATGATTCCTATTTCGGAACATTGCCCTTATGTAGAATGCATTTTTGATCCTGAAAGCAAAGTCTTTGTTATAGTATCAAAAATTAAGAAAACTTCTTTACATATGCTGCCTAAATTAGACGAGTATGGTATTGCTATTTCTGGCAACCGTGGAGCTAAGCAGGAAAGACATAAAATTGAAGTGTTTCAAGAATTCTATGTAGAGGATGTAGTTGCTATAGAAGAATTAATCAAAATTTTAGCAGTCAATTCAAAATTTGATTATAAAAAATTTATGACTGACAAAGCATAAATATTGTACTTCTAACAAAAATAAGGGAGTGTATTATGCACTCCCTTTTTATTAATTTAAAGAGGGGGAACAGCTTAACTGAACAACACCTATGAGAACACATTGGGTAATGGACTATGAAACTCTCAGTGATTGTTTCATAGCAGTTTTTGAAGATGTAAAATCTGAACAACAAGAAATTTTTGTCTGTCATCAATCTAGAAATGATATTGAAGCTTTAGTAAACTTCTTAAAAAAGAATATTCATTTAGGTGAATGGCACATAAGCTTTAATGGTTTAGGTTTTGATAGCCAAATTACAGAGTATGTTATTAGAAATGGAGAGCACTTGCAAAACATGAATGGAGAATCAATTGCAAACTATCTATATAACAAGGCTCAATATGTAATCAATAAGCAAAAGAATAATGAATTCTTAGACTTCTCACAGAAAGATCTAAGTATTAATCAAATTGATGTATACAAACTGAATCATTGGGATAACCCAGCTAAGAAATCAAGTTTGAAATGGATTCAGTTTAGTATGGATTGGCATAATATTATTGATATGCCTATTCATCATAGTGAAAAAGTCAATGCTCATCAAATTCCAATGATAATAAAGTATTGTCAAAATGATGTAACTTCAACTAAAGCAATATTACACTTAAGTAAAAGCCAGGTAGAGTTAAGAAAAGTTTTAACACAAGACTATGGTATTGATTTATTTTCTGCTTCAGAGCCTAGAATATCCAAGGAATTATTTCTACACTTTTTGAGTAAACAAACCGGTATTAAAAAGTGGGATCTTAAAAACATGAGAACCCATAGATTAAAGATTTCAGTTGATAATATTATACTTCCTTATATTAAGTTTGAGACAGCTACTTTTCAAAGACTTTTAGATAAGTTCAAAGAAGTAGTTATATATCCGGATGAAACAAAAGGTGGTTTTAAATATTCAGTACAATATAAAAGTGTAAAAACAGATTTTGGCCTTGGGGGTATCCATGGAGCCAAAGAAAGCAAAGTATATGAATCAACCTCTGATATGGTCATTATGACATCAGATGTTGTAAGTTATTATCCTAATCTTGCAATTAGAAATAAATGGGCACCGGCACATCTACCTAAAAAAGAGTTTTGTGATCTGTATGAATGGTTTTTTGAAGAAAGAAAGAAGATACCAAAAAAAGATCCTAAAAATTATGTGTACAAGATTATTCTCAATTCTACATATGGTTTGAGTAATGATGCCAATAGTTTTCTATATGATCCAGAATTTACCATGAAGATTACAATAAATGGTCAGCTAAGTTTGACTATGTTGTATGAAATGCTTACAGAAGGTATACCAGGTGCAATACCCTTAATGCAAAATACAGATGGTCTTGAGACAATGATTCCGAGAAAATATGTAGACAAGTACATGGAAATATGCAAGGAATGGGAAAAGATAACCAGTCTAGAACTTGAGCATGGTGCTTATCAGAAGCTTGTGTTAGGAGATGTAAATAATTACATAGCTGTATCTGAATACGCAGAAGTCAGCAAAGATGTTTATGAAAAGCTTAAGAAAGATATTCCTCATGACCTCTATAAAGAGGAGAATGGGAAATATTATTATGCCGGCACCAAGTGCAAAGGACGTTTTGAGTTTCATAATCTAGCTCTACATAAGAATAAAAGTTTCTTAACCATACCTAAAACATTGTTTTACTACTTTGTACACGGTATTGAACCCTGGATTACTCTAACATCTACGGATAATATTTTTGATTTTTGTGGTGGTGTAAAAATTAAAGGTGATTGGAAATTTAAGGAAGTATTCATTGAAATAATGGATGGTGAATATGTTGAAAAACCTTTACAAAATACCCTCCGTTATTATATCTCTAATGTAGGTAGTAAGATTATAAAAGAACATAGAACTGATGGAAGAATGATTCAAGTTGAAGCCGGAAGATGGCTCCAAACTGTGTATATTGATCATGTAGAGAAAGACATTTCTGAATATGATATTAATTATGATTATTATTTAAATAAGATTAGGAAAGAGATTGAGTCTCTAAATCCTAGTTCAAATCAATTAAGTTTAAATTTGTTTTAGTATGCCAAAGAAAATTCAAAACACAACAAAAGCACACTTAATAAGTGTGCCATTACCAAACCATGCTGCCACATATACTGTGATCAGTCATCAGTTTGTTATTGATTATGCTTATCAAGCCCTTGCTGCTGCAGGGTTTGGAATTGTAGAAGAAGAGTACAGATGTACTTCTGATGGGCAAATTGCCCAGGGTATTTATAAATTAAATTTTAATAATGATCCTGAATTATCAATGATGTTTGCTTGGACAAACAGTTATAATAAACAAGTAAAGTTTAAATGTGTGGTTGGTGCATATATCAATAACACAGGTGCGGTGATGATTTCTGGTGAAGTAGGTTCATGGGTTAGAAAACACACTGGTACTGCAGATGTTGAAACCAAAGCTACTATTGATGAATATGTTGCTAATGCAAACATGTATTACAATCAACTAGTAGCCGATAAGGCAGTTATGGAAAACATAACCCTTAATAAAAGAAAACAATCTCAGTTATTAGGTGTGCTATTTGCGGAGTATGAAGTACTTACTACAGAGCAAGCAAGTTCTGTAAGAGATCAAATGAAGAAACCCTTTCATGTATTTAAAAATAGTGATAGTTTGTGGGCCTTTTATAACTATGTAACAAATGCTTTGCAATTTTCACATCCAAAAACTTGGATGGAAGATCAAAGGATTCTTCATTATTTCATTTCTACAATTGGAAACTTTCAACAGGTTAGTATTCCTCAAACGGTGATACCAGTAACACCTGTAGAAACTCCTGTGGAAGATCCATTAGAAAACAACTATGGGGAACCGGAAAATCAAACTAATTTATTAGTTCAGATAGCCGAGATTACAGGTGATGCTAGTGTGCTTGAACCACAAGTTGTAAAAAGCTCATCTGAGCAAGATGAAGACGAGGTTGAAGAACCAACAGAAGATGGTTTACCTTATACTTTTTCAGAAACTGTGTATACAGAAGAAGAAATAGTTGAACAATTATACGGGGTTAACAATAATCCTGAAGTAAGTTTGTCAATTGAATCTGAAGAAGAAGAGGAACCACAAATGGAAGAAAAATTTGAAGCTATAGATTTTCACAATGCTACAATTGAAACAGTTGAAGAAGAAATATTGATTAAAGAAAGTTTAGATGATGATTTTGATTTTGATTTAAATACTGATGATGCTGAATCTGAAGCAGAAGATGCTACAGATTTCTTTTAATATCCTTGTAAGCATATAAGGATTTATTGATTTATCACCAAAAGAGATAGCTTTGGCTATCTCTTTTTTTTTAAATTTGAAATATGAAAAAACAGTTAAGTAAAGTAGAAGAATTCCATAACAAGTTTGGAGTTGAGAATGCTCATAAACCAACGCTGGTAGACCAAGAAATTGGCATGTTGAGATTTGAGCTAATGAGAGAAGAAAATCAAGAGTATCTAGATGCTGTTGATGAAAAAGATTTAGTAGGTATAGCAGATGCATTAGGTGATCAATTGTATATCCTATGTGGTACTATACTAAAACATGGTATGCAACATATTATAGAAGATGTATTTGAAGAAATACAAGCTAGTAATATGAGCAAGCTAGGTGCAGACGGTAAACCAATTTACAGGGAAGATGGTAAAATTTTAAAAGGAGAAAATTACTTCAAGCCTGATATCTCTAAATTTATAAAATAAAAATTATGCACCCAACAACATTTAAGAAAGCACTTATTGAAGCTTACCTAGCAGGAGCTGATAGCATGTTTTGTGGTTGTTACGATAGGAAAACAAAAGCTGATGCTAGAGAATGGTTTGACAATCAATATGGTTTAACAGAGTCTGATCAAAAATGTGATTGCTGTGAAGAAGAAACTGAAGAAGAATGAAATAGAAGAAACTAAAAGTTTTTTCTGGCAATTAGTACAAATAGAATGGGGGGAGCTATAGTAGCTCTCCCCTTTTTTTTTCTACCTCCCTTGTCCTCTATAAGCTTTTTTATAGTTAGGAGATTTCTTAGACTTAGAAGTTTTGGTTTTTGCATGCACTCCTTTACGAGACATTTTTACTTTCTTATAAGCTCTGGTTGATACTGTTTTTGACATTGCTATATTATTTTAATTTACCTGCATTTTCTAACCCTTGTAAGGATTGAGTTACGTCTCCTGTAGATCCTGTTATACCAACAGATTTAAGTAAACGACCTATGATTTTAGGTGATCCTTCTTGCTGCCAGAAGTACTCACCTTCTTTTCTACTATAGTAAGCCTTCTCATTAAAAGAAAGCATCCTAGCCACATCCTCTAGCATTTTTGCGTATAGACCCAAAGTGTTTCCAAAAGCTGATGTTGTTGTAGTAGCCATTTTCATATAGTCATCCATACCAAAATTAATTCCTGCTATTGTAGGAAGTGGTACAAATGCTGTTGCTTCTGCTTGTACACCAAGTAATAATACTAACATGTGATTTTGAATAAAACCCCAAGTTTTAAAGTCATCCGTACCAAGAGCTCCTGATCTTTCTCGCATCTTTTTAAATCTTTCCTCATCATCAGGATCATACCCAAATATCATTGATGTTATCAAAGCTGTAGTTATGACAAATAAACCTTCAGATAAAGTTTTTATCAAATCTCTCTTTTGATCTTCCGGCATATAAGCCCAATATTTACCTTTAGTTTTTATTAGTTCTGAAAGACCTAAATAAGCATTTATATAAAAACCTATACTAGTTTTTCCAGTCATCCAGTTATATCTTTTTTCAAATTTAGGTTTCCAAAGACCTTCTTCAACATTTACGCTGGCACCCAGTCTATTAGTAAACATAGGAATAAACCATTTTCTCATAAATGTGAACATTCTATATGGAAGATACAAGTTACCTTCTGATTGAGAAAACTTATCATAAGATCCATATAATTTATGAGAAACACCTTGAAATTTATTTCTAAACTGTTTAAATTTCTCAGATTTTGCAATTATTATTTCTTGACCGTCTTCAAATTCTAATGCATTAACTACATTATTTCTTTTTTGAAGTTCTTCTACAGTTATAGAATAAATATCAGCAATTTCTTCTAAAGTCTGACCTTTTATAAAAATATGATTTATTGTTTTATTACTCCAAGCCGGATCCACCCCTGGTTTGAGTTCTGCAATACCAGTTTCTGAATTTAATACCCAAGCATCTTTATAATTAATAGTAATTGTTTTACCATTAGATAGTTTTTGTTCTACTTTTTGAGCATTTAAAAAAGAACCAAAAAGCTGAAGTGCAGCTTCCATTTCTAAATTCTTTCTTATACTATACATCCATTCACCATTGAGCATGTCTTTAGCAAAATTTCTAGATACAGATCTACCAAAATCATCTACAAATTTAAATGCAGCATCAAACATCTCTATCATTTGTGAAGATAAAGCGGGAACACCTTTGGTATAAACACTACTAGAAGACCACTCAATCATTGTTTGAGCAGCCCATAATCGGGCTTGAGCCATATCTTTAAGTGTTATAGTATCTCCTCCGGCAGCTTCAATAATGTTCTGTACTATCTGACCATATCTATTTTTTAAATCCGAAGGAATATTAATAGCCAAAGAAGCTCTAGCTGATAGTTTCTGTAACTGACCAACAAACTTATCTAAATACATAGAACTACCCTGGCCACTAAACTGTTTACCATAATACTCTCTTTCTATAAGTGACCTAACTTGGCCCGCTCTGTTATTAGTAGCTCCTGGTTTTGTTGTTTGTTTAAGTTTACCATTTATTCTATTAATAGTTTTACTATAAGTATTAGGTGTTTTAGGAGCATTAGCTGGATCTTCTAATGTATCTAATACTGAAGTTACTAGCGGTAGTGTTTCTAATAGTTGACTTTGAGTTTCTAAAGAAAGCAAATACTTAAACATGCTTGATATAACATCAGGATCTGTGTTTTCAATATCAATATTATAAACACCAGAGACAGGGATATAAGAAATTTCTTCTGAATTAAGATCTGTATTAACTAGTCTATACTCTTCAAGATTATTATCTCTTTCATAGTTGTGTTCTAATTCAACTTCATCAACGGCTTTACCAAATGCATCTGTTATAGATTGTTTTATACCTTTTTTAATTTGAGAGTATCTCTCACCAAATTTACCAGCTTGGATTCTAGACAGATTATCTCTTAGTACATATCGAGGCATGTCAAGATAAAGTTTTGATTTATTTGACTTTCCTTCTTGAAATGCAAGAATTGATTTTTTCATTAATTCAAGTAATTGAAACCTAGTAGAGCTAGCTTGCTCTTTCAATCTCATGTACTCTTGATTAATATATTTGTTATTTTTTGCACTGTTTTTATCTCCTGGGTTGAACATCCTAGGTAAAAACTGTCCTTTGTTATCTATGTGCTCTCCTACTTTGAGTTCTATTTCTCCTGTTTGTGCATTATAGCCTGTTCTATATTTGTTTTTAACTCTGTAGATAGAGTGTCTGGCATTAGGGAGTCCCATAAAAGTTTCTTCTAAACCAGTCAATGGATTTAAAAGTACTGTTTTTTCATAATACTTTTCATTTTTGGGTACTGACACAGAATTAGCCATAGATCTTTCATACCTAACTTCTAATTTTTTAGTCTTTCTGTTTTTTACTTTTCTTGATACATGATTATCTCTAAACCAATCTACAAGTTTACCATCTGTTGCAAGCAAGTTTCTCATTTCAGAGCTATTGATAAAATCATCAATTTTCTCTTCGCTTACTGGAGCCACATTTAATCTTTGTAAGTGCTCATTTAATGAGTTTACATAATACTCAGTAGGTATTTTTTGAGTTAATGATGATAAGTCAGCATAAATGCTTTGCATAAGAGCAACTTCACCTATACTTAAACCAGTTTTAGATTGCTTTTCTAAAAGCTCACGGTATCTCAGCTTTTGTTCATCAGTTAATCTAGCAGGATCTTTTTTGTTTATAGCAATATATAATTCAAGTTCTTCAGCTTCATTCTGTGATAAACCAGTTTTAGTGTCAAATGCTGCTTTATAATCAATTATTTTCTGATGTAAATCCTTGATCATTTTCATTTTGTCAAGTCCTATTTCCGAAGGAATGGGTTGACCTTGCTCATCTTTGTATGCAAACATTAAGTTATAAATCTCATTGTATGCATTACCCATATCAAACTGTTCCCCTATAACAGAATTTACTTTGCCCTGAAGCTTTTGTAATCTATCTATAAGATCCTTTCTTGAATCATAAAACTCTTGAGTATAAGCAGTTCTAATATTTTGTTTAATCCACTGTTCTTTTGCTTTTACTAATTCTTCTCCTGTAACACCTTCAGATTCTTGTAATGAAAGAAACTCATTAAATGCTGTTTGAAGAGAACCCGTTCTAGGTATAAACTCATAATAATCTCTAGTAGCTTCTTTATATTCAATAAGAACTTTAGCAATACTCAAATCATAAATACCATTAGCAGGATCATCTACTTTTGATGTACCATCAGCATATTTTAGAGAAGAAAGCATTTGATATTCTCTCCACAATTCTTGAAGAGTAGAATATTTCTGGAATCTTTCTAGTTCATCTGTAATTTCATTTACCTCATTAGTGTATTTATCAAGTGCCATTTTTCTAGCAAGCCACGCCAACTTACCAATCTCACCGTATTTTTCAAATACAGAATCTTTTTCATAAAATTCAGGAACATACTCATCATGCATGTAATCTTTTTTAAACTGCCTTAGTTCATCTGATGCAGCTTTTATTTTTTCCTGATCTTCTGAAGCAAATGCCTCATCTAAATTATATTCTAACTTATCTAAATCATATCTCCATCCATTACCAAACTCATTTAGGAAAGTAAGAATCTCTCTTTCCATAGGTTTTTTAGTTTTTGGATCAATGTATAACACTTTGTCCTTAAACATAAGCATATCCACAAGTTGTCTTGTATTCAATGTGTTATATCCTATTTTTTCTAAAAGTGGTTGAAGCTCTTTTCTAAATTTATAAGACTTTTCTAGGGCTCTGTTTGCGGCTTCTGTTTTTTGATCATTAATAAAAATAGATAATCCACCTACTATAGGGTCATTACTAGAAGTGTAAGCTTCAAAGAATCTATTAAACCAACTAACATCTTGTAATTTACCTGACAAACCATCAGTAATCTTATCTTGATTTACAAGGAATTTTTTATATTCATCAATAAACTTCTTGATGTATTTTGATTCAATACCTTTTTTATCTAGCTTGTCATATAGTTCTTGAGCAACTTCTGGATTATCAAGCTTTTGAGTTATAGCTAAATTATAAATCTCTTCTACTTCAGCAGCTGTTAATTTATCGGTTAGTACATTTTTAAGATTTTTACCAAGCTCTTCTTTTAAGAAATCATTCATGTAACCAGTTACCTCAACATAAAAGTTAATACTATTGGCTTTATAGATGTCTCTAATTTTTTTATCAGCTCTGAGTAAGTTATTCTTTACTTCATTTATAAGGTCGACTAAATCATTTTGCTTTGAGATATCAAAACTATCTTCTTCCATTAAGAGCTCATCGAATGTAGTAAACATGTCATTCCATGATCTTATTGAGCTTCTATATAAGAACAATAAGGCCATAGCATCTCTAGAATTTAATAAATCAGACTTTTGCATCATGTCCAAGTCATTAAATATGTTTTTAGAAATATTATTTACAATACCCACAGTATTTACAAAACTTCTAGCTCTATTAGTTAAATCTTCATTTCTAAGTTTTTCTGCTTCAATAGTATTTTCAATAACCTCTTCTACTGTAAATCTTTGTTGATTAGAAACACTTTGATATCCTTGAAGAATTCTTCTAATACCAGGTAATAACTCAGCACTTTCTCCTTTTACCATTAAAGATTCTTTTAACATCTTTTGATACATTGGAGATCTGGTTCTGAAGTTTAATGCTTTATCATAAATAAGTTGATTAGTAGCATACATATCATTGATTGACTCTTGGATTTTTTCTGCTTTAACATCTTTCGTCAATCTTTCAGCCATTTCTTTAATTTCTCGAGCATAGGCCACAGCATCAGCATCGGTAACATTTTCTGTTTGGTACTCAAAAGTTTTTTCCAAAAGCATGTCAGCAAGCTTATCTATGGTGGTGTTAACTTTGATATCAGAAACTTTTACCTTAAAGATTTTGTTGAGGATATCTCTTATAGCATTCATTAAACTATTAATGAATCCTGTAAATCCTTTTGTTTCTATCTGTTCTGTTACTTTGTTAGCTGCACTCCTTTGTAGAGCAAAAGCAAGTGCTTCCTCTTTAAAGAGGGGATCTTCCTCCGACAACTCAGGATAGTTATCTCTTACATGCTGAATTATAATTTCTCCCTCTGGAGTAGCTTCTAAGCTAGCATATAAGTTATTAAAAAGAGTCTCATTCTCTTTATAAATTGCTCTTAGTAAGGGGTGAGATAATTCATGAAGTACAGTATCAAAGTTTACATTATCTCCTACTATATAAACTGTTCCGGCAAAGAAAAATGCCGGTTCATTATTATAAAGTTTTTTCCTTGATTCAAGTATCTCTTTGGCTTGTTCATTAGTTACATACATGTACCGTACACCTAATGCTGCAGCAATCTTTTGACCTAATGCATCAGCAGCCTCCCGAGCCCGTGAATTTCTTACTGTTTTTTCATTAAAAGTAATAGATGGAGCATCCATAAAAGAAGGAAGATTTTGCCGTGAGCTTTCCTCTAACTTAGAAGGCTCTCTTAAAAACATAGGATCTATACTTTCATCTTCAGGAAAAACTGAATCAGGCTCTTTTAAAATATCATAATCTTGTAATTCTTCTTTTATTTCAGCCCGCATTCTTTCATCATCTAAAGCTTCAAATAAAGGATTATTAGTCTGAGCATAGATTGTAGTTTTTATATCATCTCTCCAATATCTTGATGTTTCAGATAAACGTGTACTATGATCATAAGTACTAAAAGCAAGCTCTCCATCAAAATTAAGATTGTATTTGATCTCCATAAATCTGCTAAAGTTTCTATTAAACTTTTCAAATTCAATAGTGTCAAGAACTTGATTGAATTCACCAAGAATTCCTTTTTCTTTTAGATGATTTAAAACTGTAGCCTTTGATTCACAAAACATCTCTTAACATTTTAATGGGTTATTTTCTCCTTCAAAGTTAGCTAATATTTCTGCATCAGTAACAGGTTGATATTTAGCTACCTCTTTACTTATTTCTTGAGCAAACTCGGAGCCTGGATTTAAGTATTGAAATTCTTCAAAAAGTCTCTTACTTAAATATACAAATAATTCTTGAGGCATCAAAGCAGGATCTCCATATCCGTTGATAGAGAATGCTACTTTACCACCATTGTCAACTACTTGACGGATTTCATTTATAGCCTGCTCAATCTCAGCTTTTCTTTTTGGATAAAGCTTAGAGTCTAGAGTTGAGAATGCATCAGCAATACTATCTTGACCAGTTATTATTCCTATAGAAGAACTATTAGCAATCTTTCTAATCTGAAGATTACCTTTTACTTTTTTCTTTTGGAATTCCGCATCTGTCATTTTATCCAAAGCTTGTTTTTGACCAAGACTAAACTGATATACAAATGTAAGATCTTGATTATTATCTACAATATACTGATAAGCTTTTTCAGTTCCAGACAGATCATTATAAACAAACACATTAGGGTTAATGGTAGGAATTACATTCTTTCTTTCTAGCAAGTTATCTGAATCAGAAACATCTTCTGTTTGTGTATCAATCTGTGAAGCTTGTTCCTTGACAAATTGTTTAAACATAGCAATGTCTTTCTTAGTACCTAACTCATGAATTTGCTTGCTTGAATTTACTACAATCTGCAACTCTTTACCACCTAATGGGTCTAGTGTATTAGTAGAATAAATTCCGTCATGCCCCTTATAGCTCTTTTCTGTTTCACTATACGGTCTGTTGTCCAAATACTTTGGGTTCTTTAAATTTATAATTGCAGGAATAACTTGTTCACCAACATTTAAATTCTCCAGAGTTCCTTGCTCAAAGGCATAAGCTTGTCTATTTTTCACATCCCAAGCAGCATATCTTGAAGCTGCTAGTAAGTCACTGAAATAAGAGCGATCTCTTAATTTTTCAATTTTGGTGCCCTCACCAGTTCCATGATAAACAATTTCTCTTACTAACCTATCAGGAAATATAGTATCTAAGTATTGAGAGTACTGTTCAGGTGT
>Ga0208722_1000043_pt1 | contig 30938 bp, 32 predicted proteins | sample LakMenEpi21Sep11_FD_150722 | JGI IMG/M metagenome (GOLD analysis project Ga0208722, IMG submission 150722) | Freshwater microbial communities from Lake Mendota, WI - 21SEP2011 deep hole epilimnion (SPAdes) | ecosystem: Environmental > Aquatic > Freshwater > Lake > Epilimnion/Euphotic zone ... | reverse complement strand
AGACGCATTTAGACGCATTTAGACGCATTTAGACGCATTTAGACGCATTTAGACGCATTTAGACGCATTTAGACGCATTTAGACGCATTTAGACGCATTCAGACGCATTCAGACGCATTTAGACGCATTTAGACGCATTTATGATTCCACAAAGGTTGAGCACATCTAAAATCGTGTTCGGGATTAATTCCCTTTGCTGTTAAAACTTGAGGCTCATCTGTATTATGTTTAATAATATTAGGGCGGCCACCAATTACATCATTTAAATCAAAATAATAACTATTAGATTTATAATGTATGTTAGCATTATCCATTGTTGCTTCGGGGAAAATGGGCAATGTTTGTCTTATTTGTTTTTCTTTAATTGTTTTATCTCCATTAGCATAATATACACCAGTAGCAAAGGGCGTTTGTTTCTTATTTTTAATTGTTGTCATAATATATATTATATAAATATTTTAATTTTGAATATATTATATAACCTAAATTTTATTTGATAAATAATTAACAGCCAATTTTACTTGATTTGTAAATTCGCGTGGATTATCTAATACATAATTAAAATCAATCCACTTTATTGAATCTATTTCTGTTTTATCATAATTATCATTTAATATTATCTCATCTTTCAATTCTATAATATATAATTTAGTTTTTAATATCTCTATATATTTGCCCTTATTTATAATTAAATTACTTACATCAATACCTGTTTCTTCTAAAACTTCTCTTACAGCCGTTTCATAAATTGTTTCTTTATTATTCTTTTTACCCTTTGGCAAACCATACTTAAATGCGTGTTTAACACGCACCACTAATAAATTATTATTATATACTATAATACATCCCGCTGTCGGTATCATTTTCTTATACTTATTATATCGTGATATATAATAATTAATATTATTTATCTCATTTAACATATTCTTATATGAAAATACGTGAATTAAAAATGTATAAAAATTAATCTTTTGTAAATTATAAGTATCCACTAAAATATCCAAATAATACCAATGTGATAATTCACATAAATACATATTCTTATTTAAATCTCTATTCATATTTAATTTACTATCATTAAAAATATTTATATATCTTTGGTCAATTATTTTATCTTTTAAATTTACAATTATATTGTTCATAATATAATATATATAATATATTATATAATATATATTTAATATAATATTTGCGGCAATGTCGCAAGTTTGGCGCAATTGGCGCATTTACTTGCGGCAATGTCGCATTTTTGGCGCAAATTTAGCGCATTTACTTGCGGCAATGTCGCATTTTTGGCGCAATTGGCGCAATTACTTGCGGAAATTGGCGCATTTTTGGCGCAATTGGCGCATTTACTTGCGGAAAATGTCGCATTTTTGGCGCAATTGGCGCAATTACTTGCGGAAATTGGCGCAATTACTTGCGGAAATTGGCGCATTTACTTGCGGAAATTGTCGCATTTTTTGCGCAAGTTTGGCGCATTTTTTGCGCAAGTTTGGCGCAATTGGCGCATTTACTTGCGGAAAATGTCGCATTTTTGGCGCAATTGGCGCAATTACTTGCGGAAATTGGCGCAATTGGCGCATTTACTTGCGGAAAATGTCGCATTTTTGGCGCCAATTGCCACAAGGAAATGTGCGAAACTTGCGGCAATTGGCGCCATTAGCGCCAAAAATGAAAATTGATTATATATTAATATTATATATACATATACGTATATACGCGTATATAATGCTACAAAAATCAAATTATGATATAAATTATCTTCATAGTAAAAGATATAAGAAAACAAATCCATTAAAAACGGTTAAATATTTATTAAAATCAATCAACAAAGGAAATACTAATTCATATTTAGAATTAGGTAAATATTATAATATTATAAATGCTGAAAATAAAATATCAGAACAATATTTTATTAAATCTATTTTAAAAAAAGCAGAAAATAGAAATTATTCATATATTGAATTAGCACATATTAAACCAGATTATTTCTTACATTTTATTTATAAAGGAATTAATAATAAATGTCAAGCCGCATATGTTGAATACTTAAAATATTTATATAATAATAATAAACCATTTATTAAAAATCATTATGATTATTTTATTAATAAAAATAAATATATATATCTAAAACCAGAAATATATATTGAATTAACATTTATTATGTATAAAACATATGAATATACCAATAAATATATGTCAATTTATTATTTAGATTTAATTTTTAAATATACAACCAGATTTAATAATCCCAAATTATATATTAATTCAATTAATATATTCAACAAAGTATATTTAGCATACAAAAATTTATATTTAACACATACTTATGAAATCGCCGACCATTATTTAATGAAAGCAATGATTATTAATTCATTTAATATGAACAATAATTATATTAATTCATATTTTAATCATACAAACACTTGTTTTTTAATTGAAGAATATGGCCTTGTTGAAAATTTATTATATCAAATCAAAATCAAATATTATAATAAATTAAATTCACAAGAATTATTCATTTATAATTTTTATAATTATATATTTAATTATAAAACAAATAATCCCATTTGGAACACATTTGAAAAAGAAGTAATCAATCAATATATTAATATTATATTTGACGATAATACAAAAGAACATATTAAACACACATTTAATATTAAACATTGTCCCATTTATGTTAAAGAATTAATTACTTGTCCTATATTATATGGCGAAACAGATAATACATTAATGTTAAAATGTGGGCATAAATTCAGTTTTCATATATTTAATTGGCTCATTACTAAAAATACTTGTCCAACTTGTAGAGCCAAAATCTAAAAGATAATTATATATTATGAGGGAGTTTTTACTTTGGTAATATAAAAATTGAATTTTTATATAATATATATTATATATCTAAAATAGCCGCGTGCATATGGAATCTCAACTTAATGAGGCCGCGCATTTTATTGAAATGATTAAATCACGTAAAAATACAATTTCATTTTGTAAAACCAAAGTATCACAAGCCGCAGTTATTTTAAAGAATTTTAAACACGTATTAAAAACAAATAATAATAAATTTATATTTGATAAGTATTTCTTTTTAATACAAAATCAAACATATTTTGGTTTAGATATATATCATATATTAAAACTAAATATAAAAATGGCCGAATATTATTCATATATTAATAATTTTTATTCACTATTCTTTTTAACATTATCACAACATACAATTAAAATGTCACAAACTAAAATCAAAAATAAAATATATTATGATTTATATTCTATATATGTATTAAATTATATAAGCACAGGAGATAAATATTATATGAACAAAGGATTTGAATTAATCCAATCAAATATTCTATATCTTGATAATTTTAAATATTTATGTTCTTATCTCAATGCCGTTGCCAATAACAATAATAAATTAGCAATTGAATTATATGACCATATTAAATCCATATTTAATACATTCACAATTAAACAACAAATTAAATTATTGTTTAATTTTATTACCAATTTAAAAACAGATAATACAGAAGAAGAAAATAGAAATCAATATATATCTCAATTATTAAATACTAAATCATATTATACATATAATAAAAAAATTATAAAGAATTTAGAATTATTATATAAATTAAAAAAACACACATTCAAATATTATGAAAAAACAATTGATTGCCCCTTATTATATGATAAAACAAATCTATGTATTGAATTAAATTGCACTCATTGTTTTAGTAGTGAAATATTTATTTGGTTCAAAAATAATAAAACTTGTCCCAATTGTAGAATTAATTATAGTGATACAACAGCTATTGATTATATTATTGATTTTATTGAAATCGGCGACGGCGCCGGCGGCACAGGCGCCGCTTTTGAAACCCCTATTGGGGCTTTTGAATCTCCACACTATGAAATTGTTAATGAAGATATTCCAACTATTGTTAATGATTTAAACACAATAATTAATGAAGCAATCATTGGGCTTTCTAATGAAGACGCAATAGCTTTTATTAATGAACTTATTACGTCTTTTCAGAATGAAGGAGCCACTATTTTTGCCGGTCTTGGCAATGAAGATTTATTAACTGATTTATTTGTTCACTCGGCAAATTTAATTCTTGATACTATTGAAACATTAAATTTACAAAGCCCATATTCAATAAATTCATAATTCCATAAATTCATAATTCAATAAATTCATAATTCAATAAATTCATAATTCATAATATATATATATTATATATATGTATACCGAAAGATATATTTCTAAACATTTTATTTATATAATTAATGAATATTTACAAACTTTGGATAAACAATATAATTTATCTAATAAAATATATTCTATTGGCGAAAAAACCAAAGATAAAATGGAAAAGCACAAATTTGGCGAAATGATTGACCCTGAATCAAAAATTATTGATTTATTAAAATCAATAGAAAAACATTTTAATAAACCCGCGCCTGTATTACAATATACACATTATTATATATATGAAACACATAATATTATTGTTGTTCCCGTATATAAAACGGGAACATATAATATTAGCAACTTTTATCATCCCGATTTAAATTATAATAATGATAATTTTGATTTAATTATTAGATACAATCCAATAACATATAAATTTACTAATATTAATATTAATAGAATGCCAAAAATTAAAACACATTCCGGTTTTTCTGGAAATCCCTTTGCTCCATTAGTTTCACATCAAAAAACTCCTTTGCCTGTGCTTCCAAAGGTTGCGACGGCGGCGCCTAATTTTGGTGAATGTGTATTTAATATAAATATACCCGTTGAAAATAAAGTATCAAATGAAATTGATTGTGTTAATATTGGCGGCTATTGGGATAAAAGGTGTTCCAAAGATAGTGAATGTCCTTTTTATGACGGCCATAATGGAAAATGTAATATTAATACAGGCCATTGTTCAATGCCTCGTGGGATTGAAAAAATCGGTTATACATTATATAACACAAACTCATATATAAAAGCAAAATGTATTAATAATAAAAATAAAATAGTTGATTGCGCAACATTGCCAAAAGGCGTCAAATATAATTACAAATGGGAAAAAGAAACTTAATTGGCCGCCATAGGGGCAATATATGTTGATTCATCACGTTTATATAAATAATTTAAATTAAAATGTAATTTTAAATCTTTTAATGTTTTCTTTAATAATATTTTACCTTCAAAATCTCTATAAAAATAATCAGTAATTGGTTTATTGGGGTGTAATTTATTAGCCGGCGCTTGATAACTAAAATAACTTTGTTTCTTTGACCTTAATTTATTACTTACTTGGAAAAAGTTTCTTGTTGGATATTTTCCCACAAATTTATCAATATTTATTATATATTTGAAATAATCATCCCCATTATTTACATAAGATTGTTTCAAGAATCGCGCAATTAATTTAGTATAGAACTCTGCCCGTGTCATATCTTTAATAAATTTATAATATAATTCACGCCACATACAATGCGCCATATTATGGAAAAAACTTGCGTGATTTTTTTTATATATATGTATTGGCACAGCAGAAGAGAAAAATGAATATACCAATTCATTATCATAATATATTTCCATCCAACCATTATACAAAGGGCCAATTACGCCAATAAAAGCGTCTTTATAAATAACCATAATTTTATCAGCATTTTCTTTAATTATTTCATCTTTTTGTAACATTGATAAAATTTTATTAGTGCTTTTATTAAATAATTCATCGTGAATTATAAACTCTTGATTGGCACGAATTTTTTTAGGCTCTTGCGCCATTGAAGAATCATTAGCTTTAAACAATTTAGAATATGTATTTAAAGCACAATGGCAAATAAATTTATCCTTTGTAATATATTCCTTCATTAATTTATTCATATGTAATACAATAGGGTCAGAAATATATGTAATATTTAAATTATTCTTTCTTAAATCCCAAAAACCCATACTTGAATAAAAAGGTTTTAATATATATTTTTCTAATAAATTAATTCTATTTAATATTTTATCCACATTTTTCTCAGGGCCTAATAAAAATATATTAGTAATCATAAAATATTGCCGCATAATCTCTATTTTAGCATCCAAATAATAAAAACCATCTACTCTATCTTTATCTAAAAAATCACTTATTCTTTTACTAATATATATTAAATCAATCATCTTTGTTCCCAAATATATTATAGATAATCTATATTGATTAACATGCATCCCAGGGTCAACTTTAAATTCCATTTCCGATTTGGGTATTTTATTTGCTAATAAATGCGCCAATTTTATTAAATCTTCTACCGGTTTATAACCAAATAAATCAAAATCTTGTGTATCACAAATATTATCCTCATTATATAATTGTAATTTAGGGTCTATTTGTTTCAAAGCATTATGTATTGCCCAACCGCCATTAAACATATTTTGAGTTTTTTTTAAGTATTCCCTAATTGTATCTCTCAAAACAATATATGTATCTTCCCCCGGTCTTACATATTTTATTTTCAAACAATTTGAGTCTTCATTATTTTTATTTATTATATATTTCATATATATTATATATTATATAAATATATAATATTTAAAAATACATTTTGGGCAGGGGACCCCAAACTATTTTGGGGAATTAAGACCAATCATATATATAATCAAATTCCAAATTATTTAATTTTAATACAGTTAATAATAATGATTTTAGATATTTATAATTAGGTTTTTCTGTAAAAGCCAATGCTTTGACGTATTTAAAAAAATATAAAAATTCATTGGGCATATTTTTACATAATTCCTCTGGTTTTATTGTTGATTTTATATTTGATATATTAACATTTTTTTCATCCATAGTTTTACCACTTACTCCTTGCCAAGGCAATGAACCTTTATAAAAATAAACCATTATATAAAACAAAGATTCTAAATCATCACGCCGAGATAAATCATTTCCAATATGACTATTTACACTCGCATAGCGCAATGTTCCAATTAAATTTTTACCTGTTTTTTGTCCCATATGCATATTCTTATCATTCTTATATCTCTTTGCTAATCCAAAATCAATCATATAAATGTAATTTTTATTTTCGTGCCCAATTAAAAAATTCTCCGGTTTTAAATCTCTATGTATAATTTTACATCTATGTAAATGTTCTAATAAATCACATATTTGTATTCCAATCATTATTGTTGTTTTTAATGAAAAACGCCTATTTCTTTCATTAAATAATGTTTCTAATGATTTTCCTAAATACTCCATTACTAATATATTATATTTATTTTTTACTCCATACCAATATATATGAGGTATATGAACCTTATAATTATCCGTTTTTAATAATTTATACATTTCTATTTCTTGTTCTAATAATTTATGTTCCGTTTTATTTTCACATTTAATAGCAACTAATTGATTATTTAATGTAAAACCTTTATATACTAAACCAAAGGAACCTTTTCCAATTAATTCATCCATTATATATTTTCCATTTCCTACTTTTATTGTTTTGCTCATAAATAATATATATATAATAATATAAATTATTTATTCCTTTGATTTTAACTTACGTATATATATATATATTAATATTACTTGTAGATATAGTAGTGGCAAAATTAATTAATATATAAATATAATAATAATATGGTCTATCTTTTAATTTAAACAAATCCGGCAGTGACATAATCTTATCTATATGAGATTTTAATCCATATTTTTTAGCATTCTCTATGTAATCTTTTATATATATATGTAATCTTTTCAATATAATATATTCTATTATATTCTTATTTGTTTTCTTCCATATTTTATCTTCTTTGTTTAAAATAAATTTATATTTTCCTAATACTAATACAAAACCCTCTTTTCTATAATCCTTAGCCCTTGTTTTATTAATTATAATATATGAAAAATATTTTTGTTTTTTTATACCTAAATATTCCTTCAAATACCATTCAATTAATAATTTTATTTTTATTGCGTGTCGTGCATTTATTTTTGATTTAAATATTAATGTATGTGTATTAATATAATGTAAATTATTCAATATCTTTTCTAAATTATCAATACCTTCTATATCATCAATTCCTTCATTATCTTTAAAACACTCGCCATCTAATATTTTTACTAATTTATTTAATGAATTCCTTATAAATATCCATTTTCCCTCTCTTTTTATATTTACATATTTCTTAGTTATATCTTCAATATAATGTTTCAATGGCCAAATAAACATTCAATTTCGCCAGTTTTATTTATATTAATATATTTAAAATCAATTATACATAAAATATTATTTTTATATTAAGAAAATTTTAATATTTAATATTTATAAAAATCAATATATATTATATATTTATGAGTAGAACAAAATGCTTAAAACAAATTAATCATCCGCAAAGATTAGATAATTTGACTTGTAATCCAAATACTATATCAATTATTGAGGCTAAATTAAAGGGGTTAATAGTTGAATTTTGTGATATTTATGATATATCAGTAATTAAAAATATGAAAGAATATAAATATTATAATGAAAGACTAAAACAAATAAAAAGAAATATTAAGGCACAAGGCGCCTATTGAAGGCACGTGGCGCCTATTGAAGGCACGTGGCGCCTATTGAAGGCACGTGGCGCCTATTGAAGGCACGTGGCGCCTATTGAAGGCACGTTGCGCCTATTGAAGGCACGTTGCGCCTATTGAAGGCACGTTGCGCCTATTGAAGGCACGTTGCGCACGTGGCGCCTAGTATGTTGGGATAAATTCAAAACCTTTCTTTTTCCCTCCTAAATATTCTAATATTTGTTTCCATTGAATATCAAATTTATTTATTTTTTGTTTATCTTTTAATAATTTTAATTTATTACAAATATCGGTATAACCATATAATTCGGCAAATTTATAAATTAATAATGAATAAGACCGAAAATTCTCGTCTTCTTTTTTAAATAAATTATATGGTTCTTGAATTAAAAGAAATAAATACTTAAATTCCGTTTCTTGTTTTAATGTTAAAGATATCGGGGCATTTTTTGTATTAATATTGCCACAAAGTAAATTTATATATATTTGAACAATATTATCATTATATTTAGCATAACCTAAATTTTTATACTTATTAAGATATCTTTTTATTTGTTTTTCAGTTATAGTTGAATAATCAGTTATTCTTTCTAATTTTAACTCTTTTTTGATATTTGTATAGACCTCCTCAGGTATATCACAATTATCTAAACCTTGAATTTTAGATAACCATTTACAAAAATGACTATATTTCACATATTTATAATTATGAGGCTCAGGTGGTGGGTCATTCATTGAAGGCTTCTCGCCCTCAATTATTATATCATTTATTTCGCCACAATTTGGACACACTATCTTTGATTCATTCTTTTTTAATATTTTACTTACATTACATACCAAACATAAATAATTACAATTATTTATGTTTTTAAAATTATAATTCTTATCATTTAATTGTAAATATTTATCAGAATATATTGGCTTATTATTCTTTGATATGTTTGGCGTTTTTGGTTTATATATTAAATCATTGTTATTATAGTTAAATATTAAATCAGCATTCTTTACAAAGTAATTCTTCTTATTCTGTTTTATTTTATCTATCCTTTGTTTAAGTATCATTATCTTATCATTTAATTGATTCCTCTTTATTATATCATTATAATCTTTAATCACAAAATTATTATATTCGTTTTCCAATTTATTTAATTCATTCATAATCTCTTCATATGAATTATTCTCATTGTTCAATTCAGTTAATATTTCCTGATGCTTTGTTGTTAAATTAACTTTTATATCCTCTTGATTTTTCTTCATTAATTATATACAATATTATATAAATTATATATAAATTAAGAAATAAATATTTATTTTTTTTTGACCATTGAATTAATTCTATTGCCGCCAAATGTTTGAAAATAATGATGAAACAAAAACCGAATTTAAAACTTATATAATTAATTTTTTATATTAAGAAAGAAAATATATATAGATATATATAAAAAAATGTTATTACGGCTTGCGGCTGCCGGTCAAGAAATTTATCTTACCGGCAACCCACAAATAACATTTTTTAGATATAAATATATTAAAAAAACCCCCATAATTAAAAAGAAATATTTAGTTAAAAGTAAATATAAATATAAAATATTTTATTTATATTAAGAAAGAATATAAAAAAATAAATATTAAATAAATTAAATTAAATTAATTAATTTATTTAAATTTAAATAAAAAAAAATTATATTGCTATATAGTATATATAGTCAAAATGGCAGGTGGTTTAATGCAGCTAGTCGCTTATGGTGCTCAAGATATCTATCTTACCAGCAACCCTCAAATTACATTTTTCAAATCGGTTTACCGCAGACATACCAACTTCGCTACCGAATCTATTGAACAAACCTTCAACGGTAACGCTAACTTCGGCAAGAAATGCTCTGCCACTATTGCCCGTTCCGGTGATGCTATTAACCGTATGACTCTTGAACTAACTCTACCTTCTCTAAGTGTTGCTTCAAGTGCTTATTCCGCTACCTCATTCAAATGGTGCTCTGATGTTGGTTTCCACGTCATTAACAGCGTCAATGTTGAAATCGGTGGCCAAGAAATGGACAAACATTATGGTGCCTGGATGTATATTTGGACCCAACTCACAACTGAGGATGGCCTAATGGGCGCCCTCAACAAAGCCGTCGGCAACCGCCCCACTAACAGCGCTAATGGCGACCAAGATGATGGTGCTTGGGCTCTAAGCAGCTACACAAGTAATCACCGTGAAGCTACCAAGCTATATGTTCCCCTACAATTCTGGTTCAACCGCAACATTGGTCTCTCTCTACCTCTAATTGCTCTTCAATACCACGAAGTTAAAGTTAACCTTGAATTACGCAACCACTCTGAGCTTGTTTTCGTTAATGAGGATGATGATGGTACTGGAGTTGGAACTTATGCTAACATAGTCGTAAATGGCGGTGACTCTGTTGAAGCCAACTGTGCTCTATGGGTTGACTACGTTTATTTTGATACCGATGAACGTCGCCGTTTCGCCCAAGTTTCTCACGAATACCTAATTGAACAAGTTCAACAAACCGATAAAGATGGCTCTGTTACCTCTTCAAACTCTACCTCCGTTTCTATGGATTTACACTTTAACCACCCCGTCAAAGCCCTTTTCGTCACTGTTCAAGCCGATGCTATGCGCGATGCTCACTTACATTCTTGCTTCGCTGACAAATGGCCCGTTTTTGCTGATGAGTTTGCCGAGGCTTCCCCTGCTGGCGGCAAATCCCCTGTTGGCACAATGAAACTTGTTCTCAACGGACACGATCGGTTTGCTCCTCGTGATGCTAACTACTTCAACGTTGTTCAACCTCTATACCACGCCACTCGTGCTACCGATAACGTTGGTATCCTTCTATACTCTTTCTCTCAAAAATTCGCTGAACACCAACCCGGCGGCGCTCTAAACATGTCTCGTATTGATAACGCCAAACTAATCCTAACTGGTATTAGATTCACAACAACCGGAGAGTGGCCTGATTCTTCTGCCTCAACTGTTTCATTCAAAGTTCAATGCTACGGTGTCAACTACAACGTTCTCCGTATTATGAGTGGTATGGGTGGCCTTGCTTACTCCAACTAAGCTTAGCTTTCTTACTGGGCAAATTTGGGAAAATAAAAATAAAAATAAAAAAATAAAAATAAAAAAATTAAGAATTTAATTTGTAAGTTATATTATAAATTATATATATAAATGTTAAATATATATAAGTATATAATAAATGGATTCTAAATCTAATTGGCAAAATAACATTGAATCGGGTTCAAATGCCGGTGAAAATATTAAGCGTCAAGGTTCAAAGGTTCCTGGTATTGATTATGGCGATAATTTAGTATCGCGAAAGAAGAATTATGATAATGATGGAAATACTATTGATGATATGTCTGAATCTTCGCCGCAAGATAATGGCTCTCCTTCGCAAAATATGTCTAATCATTCTTCTTATGGCGCTCCTACTGTTGGCGGCGGCGGCTTTAATGGAAGTCTTATGAGTAATGGCAGCCCTTCTTTTAAACAATCTAATAGAAATTCGCATTTTAAACCTTCCGCTTTTCAATCTCCTAATCCCGTTTTTAATGGAATACCAACAAACAAAATAGAAACTCCTGTGTCACAATTTCATTCGGGCCCCCAAAATGCCGGCTCAGAACACTTTGCTCCCCCTCTCCCAACACATAATGAAGATAATAGAAATTTTATGGGGGGTGGCTTTGGGGAAGATAATAGTTATAAAGAGTCTGTTAAATCTGCGCCTAAATTATCTTATGCCGAAAAACAAAAAAGAAAAGAGGAATTATTAGCTAAATTAGCACGTCTTGAATCCCGCGGATACAAACCAATTAAGAATTATTCTTTAACCTCTGAATTAGAAGAAATTGAAGAAGCATATAGTAAAACATTATATCAATCAAAATTAGATAATGCTATAAAATTACAAGGCAAATGTTTAGTTGGATTATGTAATTTTATTGAATTTATGAATAATAAATTTGATTATTTTGGTATTTATCTAAATGGTTGGTCTGAGGCCGTTTTTGAAGATTTAGATAGTTATGATGAAGTATTTGAAGAATTATATGAAAAATATAAAGACCAATTTGATGTTAGCCCAGAAGTTAAATTAGTATTTTTAGTTGTTCAAAGTGCGGCAGGTTATCATATGACTCACAAATTAACGGAAAAAGCCGCCAAATTTATGCCCAATTTTGAACAAGTAATGAACAAAAACCCCGAATTAAAGAAAGAATATACAAAAGCGGCGTCACAAGAAACCACTGAAAATATGCAGGGCAATCCCTTTGGGCAATTATTTAAACCTTTTATGAATACATTTATGGGGCGACAACAATCCCCTAAAAAACCCGAAAGAACAACTAAACCGCGCCAAAGTATGAATTATGATGAAGAAATATTAAATGGTATGAATAATCATAACAACAAAATTAATAAAATAAATTTATCTGAAATGGAAGACCCTGATGAATTATCAGACTAAATTCTATGCTGTGCTATTTCGCGAATTAAGCAACATTTTTTGATGTTTATTTAATTGTTTGCTTAAATATATAACAGCATATCTAATAATTTCTTCTTGTGGCATATTTAATCTTTTGAAACACAAAGGTAATATTGCCTCATTTTTAAAACAAATTAAAGCGCCGGCTATTTCTTCTTCTGTAATATATTTATCTTTTAATATTGATTTTATCATATCTATTTTTTCATAATCTTCCAATAATTTATATATTTTATCTTCGGTTGCGGCTTCTTCTTGGGCAGCGGCTTCTTTTTGATTAAACATAATTTTCTATATAATATAATTATATAAAAAATATATAATTATATATTATATATATATATGACTTCGCAACAAGTTAGCTTTATTAAGAAAAAATATTTTAAATTATTAAATAATAGTGATAAAAAATTCGCAATTGATGTTGAAAACAATAATAATATTGTAATATCTGAATCACATAATGGATTACACCAAAATTGGTCATATGATAATAAAACTCAACAATTTATTAATATTTTAAATAAAAAAGTCATTGATTATTTTAATAATGGCGTTGTTTTATCTGAACCTTCTGGCCAATTATCGCAAAAATGGTTTATTACTTCCGATTCAAGAATAAAATCATTATTAAATAATAAATTTTTAACTTATAATCCAGAAAAAAAAGATTTATATTTATCAGAACATAAAAACGCAGGAGAACAATTATGGGAATTATATTATGTTGATATTCCGGCACATTTGTTAAATGAAATTGAATTAAAACACCACGAAAATAAAATCAAAGAACATACACAAAAAATAAGCAATCGTAAAACCCTAAAAATTAGTGAAAAAACAGAGGCCACTAAAATATCTATACATAAATTGCCTAAATTTGATAGAATCATTTCTATTCAATCGTGGGTTAGAATTAAAAGTTTTAAAAGAGCCGATGTTTTCCAACCCTTGTATTTTTTAAATAATAAAATAGGTTTATGGTTATATCCTCATATACTTAAATTATTTGTTCATAATGATTTTAATGTTGATTATAAAATAGATACTAATGAATGGTTTAATGTTGTTCAAATATATAATTTTAAAACCAATAGCTTAAAATTCTTTGTTAATACAAAATTGCTCTTTAATATTAAAATTGAAGATGTTAAAAAAGGACAAAAATTAGATAAAATTGGCCCTAATATTTTTACAATTATGAATAATGATCATTTTAGAATGGGAACTATGTATATTTCCAATTATGAATTAGATAAAGCCACAATTACCGAAAGATATAATAATTCTATGTATAATGAAACTAATAATGTTTATAAATATGAAATGAATGAATTAAAAGAAAAATATAAAAAATTACAAGAGAAATTTGACTTATTTAAACATACCAAATGCCCACCAGCCGAAAAACATATTAATAATGGCAAAGATAATTATGTATTAAAACACATTGCCGATAAAAAATATGATGATTTATTAAAACAAATGAAACAACAAGAAGAAAAATGCGTTCTAACTAATAATAATGATAAATTAGAATTAAAACACAAATTAATTAATTATGAATATCAAATTAAAGAATTACAACACCAAGTTATGGAATACAAACGTCAATATGAAACTTGTAATTCTAATTTTATTTAATATTTATATATTATATAGATATATATAGAATGTTAGATTATCTAAAATCAATTAATTTTAAAAAACATTTTGATTTAACAAGTCATACAACTTTATCTGATAAAGAAATTAAGAATTTAAATGCCGAACAAAAGCGCAAAGATGAATTAGCATTGGCGCAACAAAAATTAAATGAAATAAAAAAACAAAAAGAATTAAAGCTTAGAAATTTGAAATTACAAGAAGCAATTAAAAAACGCCAGGCGATGCCAAATGAGAACGCCATTGATAAAGAAAACGCCCATAGAAATAAACTTAATAAATTGGCATATAAAACAGCTTTGGCAAAAGATAAACACTCAAATGTTGGATTATATGATATTTCCTCACATAAAGATTATAATTTAATTATGGAACGTGTTAATAAAAAACATATTCAAAATGAAAAACAATTAAGCAACAAATTACACAAATTAGATGAAAAGATTGATAAAATGGAAAAAGAATTGGGCAATTATGAACAAAGTAATAAACAAATATTAGATAAAATTAAAAAAATAAAAAATAAAAAAAATAAATTAAGGCGCCCTCACGTTGTTAAATTTGATGAAAAATCACATATTAATTGGACAGATAATAATTGGAATATTACTGATTGGACAAGTCATATAGGCAGCTTTGACAAAGTAAAATTATTACCGAATGATGAAATTTATCCTTATGCGGGCTTGGGTAGCTTGGAAGGCTTGGGTAGCTTGGGAATGAGCGGCGGAGGAGGCGAAGATGGTTCAGGATAATATTTTTTCTATTTTATGAATATAAGAATTGTTTTTTTTATTAATATAATAATCAATATAAAATATATATTGCGTCATTTCATAAGATGTTTTTGGCTTATTTTTAATTATTAACCAATGTTTTTTATAAATATCATTATTTATAATTGGCTTTTTAATTTTAAATTTATATGTAACATTATCAATATTATACATAAATATATATATATATATATATTATATTATATATTCAATTTCTGAAATTAATATAATATTTTTAATTAATAAAAAAAATTATTATATTATATAATTATATAGAATAAAAAAATGAGTTCGCCAGCACAATTAGGAGGTTCCGCAAGTTTAAAAAAATATCATTTAGCCAAGGCAAGCAAAGGCTCTGCTTCAAGTGCCGCCTCGGTTGCGCGTAAAAACGCCTCTCTCAAAATGCTTGTTAAAGCACTTAAAAAACGTTCCGCCGAATTAAAAAAGATGCAAAAAGGCGGTAGTCTTATGACAGGTGATATGATGGTTCCTGAACAAAATCCTGAAAACCCTGTAAATGTTCCCCAAGGCCCACAAGTTGGTCGTGGCCGTTCTTCCGGTCGTGCTTCAAGTTCCGCTTCTCGTGCCGCTTCAAGAAGTGCCTCTCGTTCGGCTTCAAGAAGTGCCTCTCGTTCTGCTGCTAAACGTGCTTCAAGTTCCGCTCAAAATGGCGGCGCTGCCGCTAAGAAAGCCGCTGCTAAGAAATCTGCTGAAAGAAAAGCTGCCGCTAAGAAATCCGCCGAAAGAAAAGCTGCCGCTAAGAAATCTGCTGAAAGAAAAGCTGCCGCCAAGAAATCTGCTGAAAGAAAAGCTGCTGAAAAGAAACGTGCAGCCGAAAAAAAGACTGCCGCTAAAAGAAAAACTGCTGAAAAGGCAAAACGTGCGGCTAAATAATTAGGCGCTGTGGCTAAATAATTAGGCGCCGGCTAAATAATTAGGCGCCGTCTAAATAATTAGGCGTCAGCCCTTAATATATATGTAAGTTTAAAATACTAATAATAATATATATATATTAATATATATTATGTTATCAGCATTATTAGATTGGATTAAAAATAATATTAATGTAATTCTAATTAGTATAATTGTTATTTTATTAGGCGTTCTAATTTGGCGTTATTATAAATTATTAAAATTAAAGAAAGTATTATTAAATATTAATAATGATACTCAAAGTAATATATTAGAAGATAAATCAGAATCAATAATTGAAGAAATAGATGATACGGAAACAACGGTTGAATCTGATACCGAACATTATGATAAAGCAACAACCAAAGATGAATTAGCCGAATTAAAAACCGAAGAAGAAACCGATGACAATTTTGATTTGAATATTGATGATATTGAATTATCTGATACAGAAGATAATAATGATGCTAAATCTGAAATAATTGAAGAAATTGAATCATACGCTGATGATGAAGGCCCTTTGGTAGTGCCGGCACCAACAGAAACACAGGCGCCTACGGAAGATTCCCCAAAGGAATTAATTGAGGAATTTAAACAAAATACTGAACAAGACTCACAAGTCCCACAAGTCCAACAAGTTCCGCCAAAAATTAAATTAAATTTTAAGAAATAATTCTTGTTCAATTGTTTTATCCATAATATAATTATATACAACAACATTATTCTTTTGCCCTAATCTAACAGCTCGCGCAATTGCTTGTTCTTGTGTTGCTTTAACACTATTAATATTTTCATTGACTGTATCAATAAATATAATATGAGTTGCTTCAATTAGATTAATTCCGGAAGAACATTCCTCACTACATAAGATAATAATTTTAATACTAATATCTGTTTTAAATGTATTTATTGCTTTTTTCATAACATAAATATTGCCAATACATACAACATAATTAATATTTAATTCTGCTAACATATTAACAATAATATTAACCGTTTTTTTCCATTGTGTGAATATAATTATTTTATTCTCTGGTTTTTTCATAAATATTTTATTAATTGAATATGATAAATAAGTCATTTTAGTGCCCCATTTATCAACCATAAATTTATCCAATTTTTTAGATTGTTTTGTTTCAATTTTAGCCTTTGATTCTTTAATGGTATTATCAACATACATTAAATCCGAAAATGGAATCCTTTCTCCTGTTTTGGGACATAGAATATAATTTTTATTACATTTATTTTTATAAAACAATAATAAATCAATGATTTTTTTAGAATAGAAATCATTTGATTTTGTTATAATATAGTCGTCTAATTTTGCCCCTGTAATTAAACAATATTTATCTTGATTTAATATATCACTATTTTTTAAATCTGTATAATGTATAATTTGACTTTTATTATATTTTATTTCTTCTTTATAATAGGCCGTTCTTTCTTCAAAATGTTTCCTTTCATAAATAATATGCGCCCTCAATTTCTTAATTTTTTCCTTTGTATCTTCTAACTCTGTGGTCATATTCATTTTTTTATATGTTTTTAATTCGTCTTCTAAAAGATTTAACTCAATTGGGAATTTGGCTTCTTCACTTTGTAATTTTTGTTCTAATTTTACCAAATTTGCTTCATTTGCAATATTTTTATTAACAAATGTCTTTATTAATTCATTATTAATTTCCGCAGGAGATAATTTTCTATTACCTAATAAGTCTGCTATATTATCATTAACATAAATATTAGAACATAATTGTAATTGTAATTTAATATCATTTGTATGAACCGCATTATTATACAATGATTTTTCCAAAACCGACATTTTTAAATACTTTGTTTTCTTTATAATTTTTGGAATTGTTATTTGTTTCTTTATACTTATCTCTGTATTACGTCTAATAACTAATTTATTAATATCCATCATATCTTCTAACAATAAATTATAAAATATTTTTGGCACATTATTTATATTATCATAACCCAATAAATATAAATATAAACCTAATAAATTATTATTGCCTTTATTAAAAGGCGTGCCTGATATAACCCATCTATATTGAGATTTAATCTCAAATAATAATTTTGTTATATTTCTATGTTCTTTCAATTTAGCATTTTTAAATAATACTTCGTGGCCTTCATCAATAATTACACGTTTATAATTATAATTTAATATATTAAAATGAGTATTTAAAAATGTTAAATCATCCGAATATACTATTTTATGATAATCATCATTTCCTAATAAACTTAATGGAAATATTATTACATCCGCATTTAAAAAATCCTCTTCTTTCCTCTTTGCTTTGTATTTAATATCTGTAATTATATTTACTTCAATTACATTTATTTTATCCGGTTTAATAAATTTCTTAAATTCACTACTCCAATGATTTACTAATCTCTTTGGGCATATAATTAATGTTATATCATTTCCTTGGGAATTCCGGGCATTCCGTGCCTTATTTAAAGAATAATTAATATAATAAATCATACTTAATGTTTTACCAATTCCTACTTCATCTGCTAAACACCCGCCCTTAAATAATAATTTATGATTTAATGGTTTATAATTTTCAATACTTTCTTCATTATATAATAAAGGAATCTTATCATCATAATAATATGTTTTCTTATTTATTTCCATTTTTAATAATCCATACATATCAATAAATTTATATTCTAATATATTTTTATCTATCATATTCTCAATATTATTAAACCATATTACATTATTTAATTGATAATTATAAGGCATATGTATTAAATCATCTTTGTTTGAATATATAAAATGGTCGCTACTTATTTCAATATTAATTGCGTCTTCAATAATATTATTTGTAATATAATCTTCATTATTTACATTACTAATTGCTCTTGTTCTCATATCCGTTTTCCCATAATATATAACCATTTTTTTATTCATTTCATTTAATATAGTATAATTTAAACATAATTGTTCATAAAAATCATTCTTTACACTAAACACTATTTTTAATTCATAATGATTATGTTGCCATATTTTATATACAATATCTTTGTTTGTTTTATTATTTCTTAAATATTTTAATATATCATTATAATGTTCACTTTTATTATCCATTAATAATTTAATCTTTTTCTCTTTATGAATAAAATATATATCTTTATGAAATTTAATTTTCATTTGAATATTATTATATTCATTTGCCGTTAAATTATATGTTTTATTATCAAAAGAAAATGGTATCCATAATGTGGCCCAATATTGTTTTTTCTCACTATCCGACAAATTATTATATAATAAACTATTATTAACCAATTTCTTATCGGTAATTAAATCATTATCCGACATTATTTATATATATTATTATTTATATATTATTTTCAATTTTCTATTCCGATTCCGATTTCAATTTCAATATTTATTTTTATTTATATATTATATATTATATATTATATATTAATTAATTAATTTATTTATATATTATATAATATAATGTTTTCACGTTTAAATGCCGACCAATGCGAATATACTGAAAAAGTTAAACAAAGCACAAGTATTTTAACACACCAACTTGACCCCGTTAGATATTATAATTGTAATCAATGTAGAATTACAGAGGGAATTATTGGCGGCAATGCCGTAAGTGTTTTCACAGGTAATTTAGTTGATTTAGAATCTGATTTAAGAGGCCAAACACGTAAAGCTTCTAAATGCCCCAAAGATTTATTTGTTGCTGGAACAAATATTCAAGGCAAATCTCACGGTAATTGCCCAGATATTTGCGAACACGGCGAAAAATCCGGCGAATGCTTACAAAAAAAATGTATTAAAAGCCTAAAACATTTAAAAGAATGTAAATTAATTGATTATGGTCCAAGAATTACAACCACCGGAATAAATTTAGATATTAATTTAAATGAATGTAAAAATGCCCCCAAACATTACTCTAAAAAAGAAAGAAAACATAAGCCAAAACAAAAATTAGATATCCTTTGGCAAGGTCAACAGGGATTATATAATTGAGGCCAAAAAATAGTTTTTGGGCCAAACCGTGGCCCAAAAATTGATTTCTATAAATAATATATATTATATATAATTATGGATGAATTAGGCCTTTATTATCAAATTGATGGAAACATTGGTTTAGTGAATATAGCGGAACGAGAATATATAATAAAAGATTATACACAATTTAAAAAGTTTTTAAATAAAAATTATAAAACTAATATATTAAATATTATTATATTAGATAATCAAAGGGCTTATACTTTTTTTAAAAAATATTATATTCAATTAAAACATATTAAATATTTGGAAATATATAAATCATACGCATTTAATCAAAATAATAAATGTAATAGATTAAATGTATATTATATGACAGGATTAAAGTATTTAAAAATCAATGCTAAATTAACAAACATATCACCAAAAATTAAAAATTTAGTAAATTTGCGCAAACTTGATTTATCAAATAATTCATTAGTAAAATTGCCAAATGAAATATGTAGATTAAATGAACTTTTATTATTAGATATTACATTAAATAAGCTAACCTATTTGCCTCCTAATATATCAGAATTAAATAATTTAAAACAATTGAATATGGATTATAATGATTTTAAAGATATCAATATTAAAATAAACAATAAAAATTGTTTTAAAAATCTTGTTCATTTATCTATAAGTCATAATAAATTAAATCATATACCTCAATTTATTTTTGAATTGACCAATTTACAAGAATTAAATTTATCAAATAATAATATTAATTATATTGATGACCAAATTTCCAATTTAATTAATTTAAAAAGCCTTCACTTAGATATAAATAATATATTTTTTATTAATGAATCTTTATTTAATTTGACCAATTTAGTAGAATTAAATTTGGGTAATAATTCAATTACAGATATCCCTATTACAATTAATAAATTAGTTAATTTAAAAGAATTATGTTTAGAACATAATTTAATATTTAATATTGATAATATATATAATGTTGTTAGTTTAGAAAGATTATATCTAAATCTTAACTTATTCAAAGAAATTAATAATGATATTAATCGCCTAATTAATCTTAAATATTTCTCTTTTGCTAATAATAATATTGAATATGTTTCCTCAAATATATTAGATATACCAGGTTTAACAAATATTTTTATTAATGACACAGTTCAATTAAGATTAAGAATTGATGATAGAATGGCAGCATATTTAGATAATGGAGTGCGTTACAATAATATAATTGCCCTTATAAATGATGAAGAAAATGTTCATAATATATATATACAAGAATCATTGCGATTATCAATCGAAAATTTATTAAAAGATGATTATAATATACAATATTCCGAATTAATTAGTGAAATTATTGACATTAATATGTTTGAAGAACACGAATTTGATTTATTTATTAATGATTTAATGTTAGATTACAAATTTGTTTATGATTATACAAATATGGACAATAAAAAAACCAATTATTATACAATATTCATAAAAATATGGGGACGTATTAAAACAAATGAACATAAAATAGAACTATATAAGCGCCTATATGAAGAAATTATTGATGGACTTGATTTATGTTTTGTTGGCAAAATAACACGTTTAATTAATTCTTTATGTGGTTATTATGATGATATTTCACTTAATATATCAGATAATGAAACAATCGGAAATATTATTGTTAATCATTTAAAAGGCCGCGAATTAAATATTATATTAAAAGAAGAACTAAATAAAATACTAATTGACCGCGGATTCCCTATTGAATTAATTAATAATTGGTTAAATATTTAAAACTGGGGGCATTTATGTGGCAATATATGTGGCATTTTTACTTTGTATATATTGTGCTCTATTAATTGAAAATATATATATATTATATATTATATATTATATATTAAATATTAATGAAAACTTATTATGTTATTTACAAAGGAATAAAAACAGGTATATTTAATTCTTTTAATGATATTAAACCTTTAATTAAAACACCAGGCACAATGTATAAATCATTTAATACATTATATGAAGCAACAGAATATTTAAATAATGGGCCATTTGCGTCTATGGCGCAAGTCGTGCCAGTCGTGCCAGTCGTGCCTAAAAAATCACCACTTGCGCCACTGGCGCCACTAGTGCCACAAACTAAATTAGAGAATTTAATTAATGAATATAATTCATTAAATAAAAATAATAATGATTTATATATTTATACCGACGGCAGTGTTAAAGGAAATGGTAAAAAAACAGCACAAGGCGGATTTGGCGTATTCTTTTCTGATAAAAATATTAAACCATATTCTCAAATATTAGATAATAAATTAAATATTATTACCTCACCATATGCCGAATTATCAGGTATTTTAAGCGCATTAAAAACAATTGATTCCATTAAATCAAAAAATAAAAATATTTATTTATATACCGATAGCGAATATTGTTTAAATGCTTTAACAAAATGGTATAAATCTTGGGTTAAAAATAATTGGATTAAAGCCGACAAATCACAAGTTAAAAACAAAGATGAAATTCTTGAAATTGTTGATTATATTAATAAATACAATGTTAAATTAATACATATTAATTCTCATACCGGCAAAAAAGATATTCATTCTATTGGTAATGATATTGCCGATGTATTATCTAAATGTTATTAATGTTTTTTATGATGTTTCTTAGATTTCCCTTTTTTAGGTTCAGGGCTTTCATTTGATTTATTTGGGCTTTCATTTGATTCTTGTGCCTTTTGATGTTTTCCTTTGTGATGTTTCTTTGATTTTTTCTTCTTAGGGGCATTTGTAGGAGCATTTGTAGGAGCATTCGTTGGGGCATTCTTTTGTGCGACAGAAGGCGCTGTTTTTTCTTTTAATATTACTTGTGTTGTATTATTTTGTGCCTTTTGTTGCGCCAATAATAATTGTTGTTTATTATAATCGTCAATCTCTTTCTTCGCTTCAAGCATATCTGCTATCTTTTCTTTATGCCAATATTGCGCATATTTAATTAACAAATTATAAAATAAATAATTTAAACTTAATAAAAATATTATATAAATAAATAATCCAATATTAAATAATACATTTGAATTTGATTTAATATTTTGAATTAATTGCTCTTTTACTTCGCCTAATTGTTGTATTTTTTGGGCAACTTGTGCGGCAACAGGCGGCATTTCAGGTATTTGTGTGCCTGTTGGCGCCATTGGCGCCAAAGGCGCTTGGGTGCCTGTTGGCGCCATTGGCGCCAAAGGCGCTTGGGTGCCTGTTGGCGCCAATGGCGCCAAAGGCGCTTGTAAATGTTGTTTTTGAATCATATATATAATATATAATATTAATATATTATTCTTTTTTTATTTATTCCTCAGGAACAATCACAGGCACAGGCCCAATTTCTTCCAAATTTGACATATCTACAAACAAATTAGGATGATTTAATTCAACTTCCGTCTTTTTAACAATAAAATCTTTATCATTATATTTCTCATATTTTTTAGTATCTATTGTATGATTTTGATAAAAATTATCAAAATCTTTCTCTGTTAAACGTTTCTGTGCCTCACGAGGTTTATCTTTGAATTCCCCTGATTTAATATCTTCACTTATATTTTTGGATAAATCACTAATTTTAAATCCTGTATATTGGTCATTTAAAGAACTATTACCAACAAAACTTAATAATTTATCAGTATTATCAATTTCTACTAAACTATTCTTATATGAAAATATTGATTCATTACCCATATCAAAAGGCACAATTTCGCCAACAACCTCCGGACCATTTAATTCCTCATTTTTTTTCTTATATTTTTCAAAAATTAAATTAAATTCGTCATAATCTAAATTCTCTGAATTAAATAATTTTTCCTGTTGTATTTCATTATCACGCTCTTTCATTTTTTCCTCAATTATTCTATCATTAATAGAAGTTTTTATTCCCTCTTTTTGATTAATAAAAAATTCAGGGTTTTGTTCTCTTGTAATTCTTTCAAAAGCCTCATTTAATGTTTCATTTTCTTTTCTTAAATCAGGCACATTTATTTTACCAGTTTCATTAAAATAATTATCTTTTAAATCAATAAATGTTGAATTTAATCCTTGTTTATATTCTACTAATTTTTCCGGATTTGATAATGTTTTATATGCCTCTTGAATCAATAAATATTTATTTGTATATATCTTTTTTAATTCTTCCAATTCCGCGTTTGTTTTATTTCCTTTTTTTATTTTATCCGGATGAAACATAATAGCCTTTTTTAAAAACGCATTTTTAATTTGGTCAGCCGTTGCAGTTTTTTCAACACCTAAAATTAAAAAATAATCTTTATTCATTTATATTATATATATTATATTATATATTATATATAACTTATTTAACTTATATATATATTATATAATGAATATATATATTTTAAGCAAATGGTTCTTAGGTTATGAAGACCAAAGGAAACTAATTCAAACAAATATTAATAGAGACTTTCTACCAATTGCGGATTTTGATAATTTAGAAATAAAATTAAATGATAAAATCGCATTTTATAATCAAGGGTTTGATTTAATTAAAAATAAATTAGATAGTCAATATAATAATGAGCCAACAAAACAAATATTATTTATTAATTATTTATCATATATTATTAACAAAATAGGCGGCATTATTACAGATAAAAATATTGATTATATTAATACATTTATTAATGATAATTCAATATATATATTAGAATGGAATAAACGCCCAATATATATGTATAATATTAAACCATATATGTTAAATCCCAATTTATTAATTAATTGTGGTTGGTATATTGAAGGCACAAGACAAGCACTTGAAGGCGCCATTTTACATTATAAGCCAAAAACAATTGTTGAATTAGGAGTATATTTAGCTAAATCAACTTGCGCAATATTACAATGTTCCGCAAAAAATAATATTAATATTAATTATTATGGCTTTGATTTATTTACACATATTGCTACCCAAAGGGACCATTGCGTTAATAATCCTATTAATAAATTCTTTTTTAATTATCCAAAATTAGAAACCGCAATTTCAAATGTTGCCCAATATGCCGACAATAATAATATTAATTATGTTAATTATGATGTTCATAAATCACTTGATTTTTTAAAAGAAAGAAACATAATGCCCGATTTATTATATATTGATGCCATTAAAAATCCCACTGAATTAAAACACTTAATTAAAGCATATTTATCATATAATCCAAAAATTATAATTGTTGGAGATGATTTAACTGCCAATCCAAAAATATTAGATGCCATTTATAATTTTAATCCACGTGTTTTCTTAAATCACGCATATGTTATCGCCAATTATGATAAAAAATTAAAAAATATTGTTTGGCCTGAACCAATTTCTATTAATACATATCCAAAATTAGAATTCACCCCTGAAGAAATTAAAAAAATACCAAATGTATATTATGAATATCTTAATGCTTTGGGTCATAGAACCCCTGGGAATTCTTTTGAAAATTGAAAATAATATATTAAATATAATATATATATATATTATATAATACTATGGCCGCCAAAACAGCTGATGTTATGCCTATTGGTTCTCCAAGTCATAGTTTATATGTTAGAAAAAGAAACGGTGAATTAGAAAAAATCGATTATAATAAAATCAACAATAGAATTGAATTTTTATGTAGAGGCGAATTACAAAACGGAACTATTATTGGAAAACCGCTTGATATTTGTTATGATAAAATTGTTATTAGTGTAATTAGTTCTATTAAAAATGGTATAACAACCCAAGAATTAGATATATTAGCAGCAAAGATTTGTATTAATCATATTCACGAAGATATTGATTTTGGTCAATTAGGTGCGCGTATTGCTGTTTCAAATCACCAAAAAACCACTTTAAATTCATTTTATAAAACAATGGACGCCTTATATCACAACAAAGATAAAAACAATCAACACGCGCCATTATTAACTCGCGAATTCTATAATTTTGTTAAAAATAATGCCGAAGAATTAGAATCTTTTATTGATTATAAACGCGATTATCAATTAGATTATTTTGGCCATATGACTTTATTTGAATCTTATTTACTTAGAACTAAAATGGGCTCTGTGGGGCCCGGAGAAGATTCATATTTAAAAGAACGTGCTCAACATTTATATATGCGTATTGCGGTTGCTTTATATATGAATGTTAGTATGGAAAAAATTAAAGAAACATATGATATATTATCTAAGGATGGCGGTTATGTAAGTCACGCAACGCCTACAATGTATAATGCTGGCGCCCCACTTGGGCAATTAGCCTCTTGTTTCTTAACAGGAATGGAAGATAGTATGGATGCCGAAAATGGAATCCCTGATTTATGGAATCATTGTGCTAAAATCTCTAAAAGAGCTGGTGGTATTGGTATTTGTTTAAGTAATATTAGATGTTCTGGTTCTTTAATTAGAGGCACTAATGGCAATTCTTCTGGTATTGTTCCTTTATGTAAAGTTTTTAATGATATATCGCGATATGTTAATCAAGGAGGTAAAAGAAATGGCTCATTTGCCGTTTATTTAGAGCCTTGGCACGGGGATATTGAAGTATTTATTCAATTAAAAAAGAATCACGGAGTTGAAGATGCGCGGGCTCGCGATTTATTTTTAGCATTATGGATTCCCGATTTATTTATGAAAAGATTAATTGAAGCATATAATGAAAATAAACCGGTTGTGTGGTCACTTATGTGCCCTGACCAAAGTTTTATTCCTGGGGGGCCAAGATTATATGATGTTCATAGTGAAGATTTTGAAAAATTATATCTAACATTAGAAAAAGAAAAATTATATGTTAAACAAATTGAAGATATTAGAGAACTATGGAAAGAAATTATTTTTGCTCAACAAGAAACCGGAGTGCCTTATATATTATATAAAGACCATATTAATAACAAAAATAATCAAGCAAATTTAGGGACTATTAGATGTAGTAATTTATGTGCGGAAATTGTTGAATATTCGTCGCCTGATGAGCATTCGGTTTGTAATTTAGCAAGTGTGGCATTACAAAGATTTGTTAAATATGATGAGAGCGGCTTGCCATATTATGATTTTGCAGGGTTACAAAACATTTGTTATAAAACATTAATTAATTTAGATAGAATTATTGATATTACATTTTATCCAACTAAATTTACTCGTAAATCTAATTTTAGACACCGCCCTGTTGGCCTTGGAGTTCAAGGATTAGCTGATGCTTTTATTCTAATGCGTTTTCCATTTGAAAGCCCTGAGGCGGCTAAATTAAATAGACAAATTTTTGAAACTATTTATTTCGCTTGTATGAGTTCAAGTAAAGATTTAGCAAAGATGCGATATGAATTTATTAATGGGTTGGAATTTGAACCTATTTTTGCTATTGATACAAATGAAGATACCGATTTAGCATTAAATTTAGGCAATTTTAACTTAACAAGAGGCGAATGGCTAAGGGCAGGTAAAAAATATGTTGGCAGTTATTCCACATTTGAAGGCTCGCCTTTATCATTAGGTAAATTCCAATTTGATTTATGGACGGGAACAGTATTAGATAGTGAATTAAATTATGATTGGGAATCATTACGTGCCGAAATATTAAAATATGGCGTTAGAAATAGTTTAACAACTGCCGTAATGCCAACAGCTTCAACCGCAAGCATTTTAAGAAGTGTTGAATGTATTGAACCACTTAAATCTAATATTTATACACGACGCATTCTAAAAGGCGAATTTGTTAATGTTAATACTTATTTACAAAATGATTTGAAAAACTTGGGCTTATGGAATAAACAAATTAGCAAAAAAATTATGGAACACCGCGGAGGTATTCAATTTATTCACGAAATTCCTATTTCATTGCGCCAATTATATAAAACCGCTTATGAAATTAAGAAAAAATGTATTATTGATTTAGCAAAAGACCGTGGGCCTTTTATTGACCAAACGCAAAGTATGAATCTATTTTTTGAAGAACCAACTATTAAAGATTTAACTTCAAGTCATATTTATTCTTGGAAAGTGGGACTTAAAACGGGAATGTATTATTTAAGACGTATGCCTGCTACTAATGCTGCGCAATTTGTTCTTGAAGGCGAAAAAGAAGAATGCACAAGTTGCTCGGCTTAAAGCTCGGCTTAAATTATGAATACATAAATTGATTTTTTCTTTGTATCCAATATATAAGAGGCCACAATAATGGATAAATATCAAGATGCGATTAGTAGCGCTTCATATTTATTAACATTATATGATAAATTAACTAAAAAACAAATTGCTCAATATGATTATCCTTGGAATATGCTTTTATATGCTTTTTATAATTATACAAAGGAGTTAGACCAGTTTGATTTAAATCAAATTAATAATGAACGAATGTGGGGATTTAATATTCTTTTGTTATCAATAAATTATGGTAAATTAAAAGTAGTTAAATATTTAATATCAAGAAATGTTAATTTATATGTTAAAGAATCTTATAATGGTAATAATATTTATATGTTAGCAGCATATGTAGGTAATTTAAAAATACTTAAATATTTAGATACAATTAAAATTATTAAAGAAGATAATATTTTTAATTTCAGTATTAATTTAGAAGGCGAAACTATTTATTCATTGGCATTAGCAGATGATAATTCAAATAGTCTTACAATTATAAAATATTTAGAATCACGTGGAATTAATATACATAATAAATCATTATGTTATGTTCATTATTTTTATAATAATAAAATAATATCATATTTATATTCTCGCGGATATAGATTTAAAAATTTAAAATACAAATTAATTTTTGTTGAAGAATTAGCTCAAAATAAAATACATATATGAAATGGAGAATATAAATATAGTGGTCATATATTATATATAAATTGATTTCGTATATAGGAGGCAGCAATAATAATATAAAAAAACTATTAAAAAATTTCTCGTTTTCAAATTCTTATTATATATTATATAATGTATATAATCTCAGGTGCGAGTTTTCATATAATTGCTATTTCCTTCTTTGTTTATATATTTGTAAATCTCTTTGAAAATATGATTCATTATAATATTGGGAGATTTAGTATATATACGAGCAATCAAAAACCACAATTTAAAATACCAAATAAAGCAGATTTAATCAAAATATTTATTGTTATGTGTTTATTCGCCTTCTTACAAGGCATTTTAACTTATTATTTTACATATATTGCGCATATATAATTGATTTTCTTTATATACTTTGAATATATATTGAATATGGATTTACAAAAATATGGTGAATTTTTTTATAATAAGGAATATCTAAAATTAGCACAATTACCTAAATTAACAGAGAAACAAGTTGCTATGCATTTTGGTATAAATGAATATTTTAGAGCGCTTTTACATTTATGTTTTGGTCATTATAATTTACTTTTAAAATGCGAAAAATATAAATATTTATTCTATTGCTATGATATACTTGGTGCTGCAATTAGATTTAATAAATTAAAACAAATAAAATTTTTAGAATCATTGGGCTGTTTTATTCATTTTTGTGATAATAGAGGCGAAAATGCTTTTACAATGGCATTATACTCAGGAAATACAAAATTAATTAAATATATTAAATCACGTGGTTTAAATATATATAAAAAACTTTCTTATTACCCATTAATAATTTATGAAAATCCTAATAAAAAACAATTAATATCCGTTTTATATATTCGTGATAAAACTAAATATATTATGAACTATATAACATAAATTGATTTTACTTTGAATATATATATATTGGAAATGGCGCAAATGGCGCATATTAATGATTATGAAGACTTTTTATTTAATTTTGAACTTTTAAAATTATCACAATTACCTAAATTAACAAAAGAACAAATCGCTATACATTATCCTAATCATGAATATAATAGAATTGTTTTATATTTATGTTATGGATATTATGATGAACTTGATATATATGACAATTCTCATTTATTATATAATAAAATAATTACATTAGCACTAAAAATTAATAATTCATTATTAAAATCAATAAAATATTTAGAATCAAGGGGTTTTGATTTTAAAAAGGATGAATATTTTTTAACAGCAGTCCAAGCAGGCTCTATTAAAAAAATGAAATATTTAAAATCACTTGGTATTAATATTCTTGTGGTGTTAATATTCATTATGTTAATAAAAAAGGTAATAATTTATTTTTACAATTAATAGCAGAAGAATCTACAAAGCCACAAGTTTTTAAATTTTTTAAATCAAAAGGCATAAATATTTATTTTAAAAATAAATGGGGACATAATGCCTTACAAATAGAAAATTGTGTTTATTATAAATCAAAGGTTTATCTTAAAAGATTATATTTAATTAATAGATTCCAAAATAAAGTCTTCTATATAAATAAATACTTTGCGCCTACATAAACTATTTCGGGGCATAAATTGATTATTAATAATATATATAAATAAATAATGGAC
>Ga0208722_1000037_pt1 | contig 32473 bp, 32 predicted proteins | sample LakMenEpi21Sep11_FD_150722 | JGI IMG/M metagenome (GOLD analysis project Ga0208722, IMG submission 150722) | Freshwater microbial communities from Lake Mendota, WI - 21SEP2011 deep hole epilimnion (SPAdes) | ecosystem: Environmental > Aquatic > Freshwater > Lake > Epilimnion/Euphotic zone ... | reverse complement strand
CCATCTCCTCCTAAAGATTCGCCTTTACCTCCTAGAACTCCATCTCCTCCTAAAGATTCGCCTTTACCTCCTAGAACTCCATCTCCTCCTAAAGATTCGTCATTGCCTTCAAAAACTAATTCGTCTTCATCATCTAAGAAAAATAGTAATGGTTCTGATAATGACATAGATTTATATTATCCCGATATTGATGATAGTGATTTTGAGAAAAAAATAGCGAGAAATAAGGAGTTTTCAATACATAAGATAAGGAGCTTTCCGACTATAAGAACTGTTGAAGATTTTAATAAGGTAGCTAATGAATTGTGTGGTAAGTTTGAAACAACCCTATATCAGCATTTTATAAGCCAGTATTTATCACATAGAACTCCTTACAAGAGCATTATGTTATATTATGGCGTGGGTGTTGGCAAAACTTGTACGGCAATTACATTAACTGAAATGATATTATCTACAAAAACGATGGATACCACAGAACCGCATATATGGGTAATAATGCCTCAGGCGTTGGAAGAGAACTTTAATAAAGAAATATTCAACTATGATATTAAAGTATTCAAGAATTTATTTAATCAATGTACTGGGGATAACTATGTCAAATTGCTTAATATAAACGAGAGCTCCTTTAATGAAAAGGATAACAAGGACAATATTAAAAGATTATTGAAGAATAGATATGAGATTTTTACATATGACAGCTTTATGAAGCGAATTAATGAAAAATACAAGGATAATATTGTAGAAAACAAGGTTATTATAATAGACGAAGCTCATAATATCAGAAGTACTAATAATAAGGAAAAGGGTACATACAGTACTCTCAAAAAAATATTAGAAAACGGGAGAAATAATAGATTGATATTATTGTCGGCGACGCCTATGTATAATGAACCGCGAGATATCCTAGACCTCTTTAATTTGATGTTGATAAATGATAAGCGCGATAACATATTAAAAGAATATTACAATGTGTTCAATAACAATAACAAATTTAAATTTGACGATAAGGCTAAGAAATTAATTAAAAAGTTGTCTTCAAACTATATATCATATTTAAAAGGGAAAAATCCATTTACATTCGCCTTAAAATTAAAGGCGTCTTATAACAGCAATATAAAAATATTAAATGTTGAGCCAACAAAGGATCCTTCAAATAATTCTATACCTATTAAGGAATTAGGATGGTTAAAATATATAAATGATGATATAGTAATCTCAAAGCTGGGAATATGCCAGAAGAACAAAATAGAAGCTTTGAAAAAAATAATAAACAAGATTAACTATAACAATATCCAGGAAATTGATGAGAATGAACTAAACGACATCGCCGTTGACGCCGTTGACGGAGCTGACGGAGCTGACGCGGACGCCGAAGGATTGTCGCAGAGTAAATCACAGAATCAGAATATGAGATTATTACAACCGATGAATATAGTATATGATAATGATATAGGTAAGGTAGGGTTTAATTCGTTTTTCAGGAATATTGAAGGTACAGCGAGCATATCCGTTAATTACAGTGAAAAATATAAAAATGCCTTGTATCCTACCGAGGAATATTTGGGTAAATATTCAGGTAAATTTTTGAATATATGCAATATAATAAGGAAATCAGAGGGAATAGTAGTCATATATTCAAGATTTGCTTGGGCTGGCATTATACCCCTTGCGATATGCTTAGAACATTTAGGATATTCCCGCGAAGGTACAAATAATATATTGAAAAACGCAGAAATTGTCAAGGACAAGCCAGTGTATAAAGATGTATCTAATCCAAAATACTGTATAATGACAAGTGATAAAAAAGAAATTATGGGTTCTACTACGATTAATAATTTGATAAAGAAGATTAATGATGACAAGAATATAAATGGAAAGAATATCAAAGTAATATTGATAACGCAAGTAGCAAGTGAAGGCCTAAGTTTTTATAATGCCCGCGAGATACATTTAATAGAACCATGGTATCACTTTAACAGACCCGACCAAATTATAGGTAGAGGCATTCGTAATTGCAGACATCAAAAGTTGCCATTTGAAAAACGCAACGTAACTGTTTTTATGCACGCAAGTGCTAATGATGACGCGGAAATGCAGAAGACAGAAACAATAGATATCCACGCCCTAAGAATATCTACGAGGAAATACATAGAGAGCAAAGAGATTGACAAGATAATCTCAGGCAATTCGCTTGATTGTTCCTTAATGAAAAACATTAATTATTTTCCGAAGAAATTATTTGAAATGGGAACTGTTGATATATTAACATCTCAGGGAAATAAAATAAAATACGAATTGGGTGATAATGAAGATTTAGAACCTTCTTGTGGCTTTAAGGATGATGGGGATATCGCGGGGACAGCTGACATATCTGGATATAGAAGCGATGTCTATAAGCATCTTTTAAAAAGAACACAGGCAGCTATTAAAAATAAATTGCTTAAAATGATAGAAGATGATGTATATTATATATCATATAAAGAGTTAATTGATGATATCGGCGAGGATATTGATATTGACGAAGAAATCTTGATATATACTATAAATAAATCAATAAGGCCAGCTGTAATTATTGACAATTACCATATAGAACATCACAACCAGGGTATTAAACTCAGCATTATAGATGATATTATCGGCTCCAGGAATGGAGCTAAGGCCACAATGGCAAAAATTAAAATAAAAATGAATGTTGAAGGATTAAATGATACTGCTGTTAGTGTTTTAGATAACAAGAATAGCGACGATGACATAGATAATATCTTGAAAATTATTAATATAGATTATACTAATATTATTAGTACAACGATATCTATATATTTCAATTTAGATGACAAGATATTTAAAAGATTGGTCGAATATATAATAGTAAATTATGCCAAACTAGGAGACCTTGAAGATAATAGAAAGGCAGAATTGATGTATGTAATTAAATGCTTGGATTCGCAAGGAGTTTTTATAAGAAAGAAGGAGTTGCCATCATATAATAAGAATAATAATAATGATTATATAGGATATATAAATATATATAATATTGAAAATAAAAATAATGAAGACATTAAAAATCTTGATATATCACTATATAATAATGTGGAAAAACGATGGAGTGAATCGCTGACAATAACAGAACAGAAAGAGTTTGCCAAATATCGCAATAGTAAAATTATTGTAATACCTGAAAATATGGAATTGGAAGAAATGCCCTGGGGTATTATAGAGCCGCAATTTATTAAGAAGGATAATATAATTAAAAATACCTTTAAGATATTTTCTACTGATGCTGTGGTTGGCAAAGGGAAAAAAATAGGTCGCGTATGTACATTCTATAATAAGACAGAACACAATAACTTTATTAAACAAATAGAAAAAGATAATGTATCTACAAGAAACTTTAAGGATATTAAAGAAATGTTATGTAAGCATATAGCTCACAAATTGATGGAAAATAAGAAGCTTGTTTTATTTCCTCTGTTCAAATAATCATATCTCAATTACTCCATTATTTTTATTATAAATAATATTTTTATCATTATATATTACGCATTTATCAAATAAGAATGATATAAATAATACTGTTGATTTATTGAATCTGTCATTAGCAATTCCGGACATTATTTCGGCACTCTTAGTGATACCGAAAACTTTATTGAACTCTTTTGTAGATATAAATTTAATTATTTTATCTCTCACATCATCGCGATATGTATCATATGTCAGCGATTCTTCCAAAATTATTTTCATAGGACTATTTTTATGCTTATTCCCCATTTTTTGAGTACTTACCTTAGATTCATTTTTAGGTTCTTTATTTGGAGTCGCTTTATTTACAATAGGAAGTAGCTTAGAATGAGCTACTCTCGGGATATCTTGTATAGTTGCGGGCAGTGTATGAGAATCTACAATAATACCAGGTAATCTATTTGCAGGAACAGGAATTACATTTAGAACTTTGGGGATATTTGCGGGTGTAGGTATATGTGCTTGGATGGGCGCAATGCCTGAAACTGTAATGCGAGCAGATGAGGTATTTTGTTTTTGATAGATGTTTTGACAAAATCTTTCATATAGCTCAGGTTTATCATTCATCCATATAATATCACTGTCTTTTGATGTCGGAAGCTTATTCGTCAAAATATTAATCATTAGATAATATAGACATCTAATTTATATATCATTTTTTATGCGCTTATTTATGGTAATGCATTATGTAATTACATATTCCTCGTACTTTAATTCGTTCTCCAAGATATTTACAGGGACAACATTTTGTTTCATAAATTTTTTTTTCAGTAAATAGAACTTCATACTTGAAGAGAATTTCTGTCTTATATTATTATCTACGGTATCGTGCTCTACTATTTTGCTATTTACATCTTCTTCTTTAACGCATATAGTTTCATTCAGTAAGCTTTTCATCAATTCGTATTTAGTTATTTCGTTCTGCGATTTAATACAAAATAATATATAATTATTCAGCTTCTCTAATGTATCTTCATTAAGCCAATTTAGATTTATAAAAACCCCATTATTATTCTTAGTATAGTTCTCGCCAGTCGCTAATATTATTTTAAATAGCTCTATTATTTCAACATTAGTCAGTTGACTTACACTATTCTGTATATTTTTACATAAATCTTTTTTATTCATAATATATAAATAATATAAAAATCTATTTATATAATAAATAAAATAATTTAAGGAAACATATTATTAATCTCCATAATTGTCGTCAATATCAAACTCTCCGCCTTCTGAATAATCATCATCTATATCTTCGTCATCTTCATCTTCATCTAATTCTTCATCTTCTTCCTCATCTTCTTCATCAATGTCATCATCAAACTCTAAGCCGGCGCCACCAGTATGTTTTGAGGATTTACTTTTACTGAATTTATAATTTCCTTCTTCGTCATCTTCTTCTTCGTCTTCATCATTGAATATTTCAATACCTTCGCCTTCGTAGTTAGCTTCATCTACTTCTGACATATCTTCTTCGTCAATTGATAAATTGCCATCTTCTATTTCATGAACCTGGGCGATGTCGTCCTTATCTTTGATTATTTTTCCGACAATTGAAATCATATTATCATATAGCGTGAACTTTTTGCCACATACTTTAACATTAACAAAGTCCCCGATTTTAATGCTATCAATATTAACTTCTGATTGTATTCCTGAAGTAATTTTAGGAATGCAAACTTCCAATATAGCCATTTCTTCGTACATTCCAATAGCTCTTAGACCTAAATTATTTTTGGCTATAATTTCGCATTTAATAATAGAGTCTTGTGCGGGATTACATATCTCGGCAATACAGCTCAAATCATAAGCGATATTTCCGTTTAAATGTGATTCTTTAAAATATCCGGCAGACCTCTTAATTATCTTTATAGTATCTTTTTTAATATATCCGTGCTTACTACAGCAGTTTTCAAGTGTATGTCTAACCTTATCATAGATTATTGAGTCAAAGTTTGCTGTAATTTCTGAAGGAACGAGAATAATAGTAGTATTGAACTTGATTGGCATAAACATTTTATTAGCGGGCATTTATAAATATGTTATTAATCTATAAGAATATATCATTTTTTTATTTATATAGTAAAAATTGATATATAAAATCTATAATATCTATATTTATTAGAGAATATACATAATGGAAATATTAAAAGACGATGAAATATTTTCAATTATTGATACGCATTATTCGCTAATTCAAGAGAATAACAGCGGATGTTTAATAAAGTTGAGTAATTCAAGCGAATGGGGCGAAAATGAGTTTGCAAACTTTATAAATGTTATGAAAACCGAGAAATACGACGAGACTATTGAGAAGCAAACGCTCCAAGTAATGACGGAAGATGTTATCCTTGAAATAAGCGATAGCAACAATATCCTGAAATATTCCCATAATCCAAACTATATTGATTACAAGGATAAGAGCGCATCGTTCTATAAATACAAGGTGCTCGCGAAACACAAATATGACCAGTTGTTTAACTCCGAGCTACAATTTAAAACAGTGGCAAAAAAACTCGTAAGCAAAGAGAATCTCCCCGATAACTGGAATGATATCAGGAAGTTTTTTAAAATAAACAAGAGAATTGTTTATACCGACAAAAAAACCAATATGCGGTTTATTGTCAATATATGCAAATGTAATAAATATGATATTGAAGAGACTGACGATAGAGACCTATATTATAAATTGGCTAATTCTAAGATTATTAAATCTTCACAGAAATACGAGTTTTTTCTTGATATAACAAATGCGTCCAAAGATATTATATTGGAAGGATTAATTAAAATGGAACAGGCGCTTTTTCTATCGCCATACATAATCTCAAAAAAACAGCAACAAGATGTCATAGCGAATTATTCAGATCTCGTTTCAAAAGATATCGCAACGCGCTACTATAACTATAATAATCGCGATAAGAAACCCGATGATAAAACGAAGCCTGTATTATTAACCCCGAAGCCTGTTACGCTTGAGAAAATCAATATCTTAGAACCTGACGAATACACCGGCATTAGCATATTATCGGAATACACAGTAACCGAGAAAGCAGATGGTGAGAGATTGCTTATGTTTATAGATAATGCAGGGTATGTATATTTAATTGATAATACATACAAGGTAATAGACACAGGGCTTCGCTCTACAAAGGAGCTCTATAACTCTTTGATTGACGGCGAATATATATCTTGCGAAAAAAGATTGGATAAATCAAATGTTGGGCTCTTTGCGTCCTTTGATATGTATTATTATGGAGGCAAAAAAATCACAAGTCTGCCGCTTATAGAGGACGAGGCCAAAGAAGACAGCCGATATAAATATTTAGTCAGTAGCGGCAAATATATTAAATCGCGCGATGAAGGCAATTCAATTGATTATATTGTCAAAGAACATTTATATACCGACAGTATCTTGAAGGATTGCGATAATATATTGAAGAATGGTTCAAAATATCCGTACAGTATTGATGGCCTCATCTTTACTCCCGCTAAATTGGCGTTGTATTCTTATTATAGCAATAAGCCCGTTGAAATAACCGAGCGAGTTAAATGGGATCGCGTTTTTAAATGGAAACCGCCCGAGCAGAACTCTATTGACTTCCTCGCCAAGTTCGGCAAAGTTATTACGGTGGATGGCGAGAAATACAGGCAAATGTTTCTGCACGTAGGATATAACGCCAAGCACTATGATAAATATACCATAAATAACGCTTTGCGCGAGCTGTATGATGCCGAATATAAGAAATTGAATAAAGAGCAATCGGGCAAATACTCTCTCAAATTATTTAAGCCGAATAACTATTATGCAGAGGGTATTGAGAAATCCTATATTAAGCTGAATGCCCGCGATGAAGCTCGTTGCGAAAGTGGAGAATTGATAGACGGCGACAAGATAATAGAATATAGGTATTTATTGGACGAAAATATAAAGCCATCTATGCGATGGATTCCTATGCGTTTGCGCGAAGATAAGATGCGTATCTATAATACCGGGGAGATTTCTAAAACGGCGAACGATTATTCGGTTGCTATTAATATATGGAGTTCCATACATAATCCTGTAACCGAAAGCATTATCCGCGGCAAGGCTCCTATATTAAAAATGGATGCCGGGAACGAGTTGTTGCAATCCGACGATGTATATTATTCGCGAAAAATCAATCGCGACGGCCTATTGTCTGTTAATATGCAGCAGTTTCACAATATATGTATTAAAAATATGTTGTATTCCAAGCAAAAATATAGGGGCAGTTTGCTGGAATTGGCTTGTGGCGAAGGCGGAGATATGAATCGTTGGATTAATAATGATTATAGATTTGTTCTCGGGATTGATTATGTCAAGCACGGCATATACAATACTGATTCGGGGGCTTACAGCCGTCTCATAGGTAAAAAAGATGACTATAATAATAAGGGCGGCGGACACGGCGGCAATAAGTTTAAGAAGTTTCCCTTGCAATTCCCCGATATCGTATATGCGGCTGGAGATTGCAGCAAGCCTATAATGAACGGGGAGTGTTCGCTATCAATAGATGACGAGGAGAGCGCGAATATCATACAGCTGGTATTAAATAAGCGCGGTGGGAATATTCCGGTGCATTATAAAAATGTTGCTGGAAGGGGCTCTAATGGATTTGATGTATGCGCGTGTATGTTTGCGATTCATTATTTCTTTGAGAATGAGGAAAAAATAAATACATTCTTGAATAATGTGAGCTCTATGTTAAAGGTTGGTGGAACCTTCATATGTACTTTTATGGATGGCAAAAGTGTCGTCGGTGCTATAAATGCGAACGGCGGGGATATGGTAGAGGGACGCAAGAAACTCAATAAGCGCGTTGAAGATAAGGGCGTTCCCTTGTGGGCTATTATTAGAAGGTATGATGCCGAAAGCGGCGGCAGCGGAGAAAAAGATTTCAATAAGAAGGTTGATGTTTATATAGAGGCTACTAAGAAGTTTATTCCTGAGTTTATAGTAGATTTTGATGTACTTATTAGAAAATGTAAGGAATACAATATAGAATTGGTGGAAAGCGAGCTATTCTCGCAATCCTTTAACAAAATCAAGGCGAGATATACAGACCCGAATGTTAAAAAGAATAACATATACAATATAATAAGCGACCTAGACAAGGAGGAAGAGCTCAAACAATTCAGTTTCTTCAATCGCTGGTGTATATTCAAGAAAGTGTAGGATGTGTCTATTCACCACAGCTTTATATACCAATTAAAAAACATTTGAATCCTCGTTCCTTAGCTAATTTTAAAGGGAACCTTCTTTCTGGTTTTTTCTGTAAATCTTTTCTTAATAATTCTTTTGTAGTTCTTTTATTATACCTCCCATAACATAAATCATAAATATTTATGAATATTTTTGTTTTAAATAATTTCCTCGCTTTTGTAAGTGATGTTTGTGGTTCTTCTCCAAAAATCTCAAGTAGTTCATTCAAAAAAGTTAGGTTATTATATATATCTCTTGCTATCCTAGCTATATCTTCTCTTTCTGCAATTATATCTTGTATAATATCACCTATTCTTTCGTCATTAATAATTTCGTCATATTCAAATCTATTTAATTTTTTAATAATGTCTCTATAGCTAACTCTTTTTTTTCTACATTCATTCTTTAGAGACACTATAAGTTCATCATATCTAGACATAAATTGATATGTATATATATGTCATTATATACCTTATTTTTATATAATATGTTTTTGTATTCTAAGAGGAACCAAGTTTTTCTAAAATTGAAAATTAAAATTTGAGTAGCTGAGCGTATCTCTTGATTTATTTTGTAATTTCTAAAAAACTTTTGAAATTTTTGAAAAAACAGAAAGATGTACTCAAATTATAAATTGTAAAAAATATAAATATCTTAGTGTCTCTCTTAGATAGTATGCATTTGTTCTACTATTTGTATAGGTAGGAGCTTGGGGGGAGCTGGAGCTGGAGCTGGAGCCGTGGGCAATTTATATTATATATTTTTTATTTTTGAGAGGCCTCTACAGATTCCTCCTTATTCGTATATAAAGCGTTATTTATTTTTATGTATATAATTAAGATGATATTATTTTATAGTATAGGATGTAATCACAGTAAAATGTTATTGGATAATGTCAGTAGATATGATAAGGATAAAAAAATAAAACTGGTACCTATTGATGAATTGAAGAAACAAAATATAAATATAGAGACAAAGATACATACTGTCCCTGCTTTTATGATATTGCCAAGTAAGGAAATATTATTTGGCAAAGATGTATTTGATTACTTATTATTGCCCGGGCGAGGCTTATTATGTAGTAGTCAAAGTACTAGATTGGATAAAAATATAGCTGATAATAATGCCAAAATAGACAGCGCTATAAAACCTATGGAAATAGCTGTCGGCGAAAATGATCCCCTGTCCTTCTCTTTGAATAGCTCTAAAATATCAGATAACTTCTCTACAATTGAAGAAACAGACGGTGTATGTAATGATAAAAATTACAACTGGGATTTTATAAATAATGATAAAAATATCAGCGACGGCATATCAAATATTAATATTAATTTTGATGAGAATAAGAAGTCCGGAATGCCAACCGTAGAGCAACTTATGAAGGAGCGAGACAACTTGAAATTATAATGAATTTGTCTTGAAATATATATAAGGAATATTAAATATATTTTATTATAGAGATAATGTCAAACCAATATGTATTTAACCAATATTATATTGATTTTATTAAAAGATTAAAACAGTCCGCTAAAAAAATGAAGGAAGATAATAGCGATGATAATGAGAGTGATAGCAAGGTAAGCGAGGATAATTATTTATTTGCCAAGACTATAATTAAAACTATTAAAGCCAACTATACCACATTTGACAAATCCTCAGACGAATATATTAAATATATCAATACTCTTCCCGAAACTTTCTGGACATCTTATGTTGATGCCGAGGAGAGCAAGATAGACGAATGGTTTGATTTGGAGGAAGTCGGTGGAGTACAGATTTTTACTAATATAAGCGTTAAACAAATACAGCGATTAATTAACGACAATTTTCTGTGCCATCACTTCCTAACTGTATTTTATTTGTTTAAGAATGATTTGAGCGACGAGGAGGTTAAGAAATACATCAAGATATTTCAGGAATCCAGCGAAGAGCTGTTGAATGAAATAGAGAATGAAGGCAACAAAAAGATGATTGCTCGTCTCAACTCTTTAAAAACCAAGAATATCAAGGATAAAACCAATCTAAATATGGCAGGTATGGAAGATACTATGTTGGGAAAATTGGCGAAAGAGATATTGGAAGATGTAGATATTGACAAATTGCAAAAATCTATTGGCGACAGCGGGGATATTCTGAAGGCTATTGGCGACCCTGATAGTGGATTCAGTGATTTAATATCAAATGTAAGCCGAAAAATGGCAACTAAAATATCTAACGGCGAATTGAAACAAGAGAATCTTTTGCAAGATGCTATGAAGTTTGCTTCTATTATGCCCGGTATGTTTGGAAATCAAAATGGCGGCCCTGGCGGTCCATCGGGTATGCCGGGCGCTGCGGGCGGAGCAGGCGGAAGTGGTCCTGATATGGCGGCTATGATGAAAATGATGGGGGCTATGATGAATAACAAGGAGGGTATGGAGGCATTCGGGAATATGATGAATCCTAAGGGAAAAAAGAAGGATACACGAACAACTTTTAATAAGAATGCTTATAGAAAATCTATGGCAATTAATAGATTGAAAACTAAACTGGATAGAAAACAGAAAGATGGGGAATAAAAATAATATAGATATTAGTATTAGAATAAGAATAATAATAATTAATAATGTTTTGGATAGATAATTTGAACGAATTATTTAACCCCGTGTTATATCCAAATATAAATATGACAATTGAAGAAAAGATAAATGCAATAATCAGGCTTATATTATTCATAGGTATTATAGCTACATTAATATTCAATGATTCGCGATATATATTGTTTATATTGATTATAATGCTTATTTCTATATTTATATATAATTACCAGATGGAAAAGAACAGAAAGATAGAGAAATATCTTAACGATAATGATTTGGATATTATTAATAATGAGAAATGCGTAAAGCCGACACAGGAGAATCCCTTTATGAACCCGAGTTTAATAGGGAACAATAATAAATATGATTCGTGCTCTATTGAAAACGAGCATATCAAGGATAACATAGATTACTTTTTTAATAAGAATGTATTCAGAGAAACAGATGATATATATGATAAATCTCTGCTGGATAGACAGTTTTATACAGTTCCTTCAACATCTATACCGAATAACCGTGAAAAATTAGCAAGCTGGCTTTACGATAGAGGACCCTCTTGTAAGGAGAATAACGGAGAACAATGCTATGATAACCTTTATAACAATATAAAGAATACCGCACATTTCTAACATTTTTGCGCACACCAGGATACAAATGCGATGTATGCTATACTTAGCAACTACTTATTTTTATAGATATTATAATTTCGGGGGATATGCCAAGATATATAATAATTAAATAATATAATTAATATATAATGATAAAGAAAACTACGATTAAGTTTGATATTGAGGTTAATGAAGATAATACGGCATCAAAGGAGATAGAATATAAGAATTATTCTAAAAACGGCAATAACGAGGAGAACTTGCTAACCTATAAAAATATAATAAAGTACGATGCTGACGGTAATAAATGCGATAATCAGGAGACATTTAATAAGATTATAAAAACCGAGGAAAATGTTGATGAAATGGTGGGAAATAGTGCGAATAATAATGATTGGAAAATATTAGAGTATAAGAACCACATATTGGAGAAGGATTATAGCAAGATTTATGATAATATTAAATTAGATATAAATTATGATATTATAAAAAATTGCGAAGATAAGAAATACATAGTAGATAAATAAATAATTTATTTATTAGTAAAATATAGATAATGGAAAATAATATGTTTGATACTAATACAAATATATGCTCGGATGATTGTTGGAAAAATGCCAAAGAAGTCAATAACAGCAAAATAGAGGGCTACAATATATATCCTACGAATCTCGTTGCTTGCGAGAGCCCCTTCGTAAGAATGACGGATATGTATTTAAATCACCCGAACTTGCGAGGCCGTCCTGGATATGGCTTGGCCGACGATTGCCTCATAGATAAATATTCGGCGCTAAGAAATGACCCGTCTTCTATGACACAGGATAGATGCAGAATACAATTGAATAACCGAATATTTACTTCGGGACCCAACCTGAGATGCGGTAAAACCGATATAGGCGGAGAGCTGGAATTAATAGAAGGACGCGACACTAATAATGTAAGATGCAAGAAGCAGATTATGGAGGAAGAGATGAATAATTTTATGCCGCTTTTAGATTGCGTCAAAGATATCCAAAAGCCCGAAAATATTGTTCCGGTATGGACTAATGGCGGAGAGGATACTCGCTCATATATTCACCGAACCGAATTTAATAAAAATTGTAATTGGATAGGAAGAAATAAAAACTTTTCTATATAATATAGGAGAGTATATGAGTTTTAATAGAACGACGTATGATAATTGTTCGTATAAACAAGAATTACAAGGTAATGTAAGTACCTTAAGCTATTTATTATCGCCGTACAGATACGAGCATGAAAACAAATGCCGTCATCAATTAGGTTTTGTCGGCGGAACCGTGGTTTCACACATACAAGGCAATCTCGTTGATTTAGATAGTGAGCTAAGAGGACAGACGAGAATAATATCAAAATGCGGGACTAATCAATATGTGCCGACCGAAGATGGTATTATAAAGAATGATAAGACGCAACCCATAGATACTACGATGCTTCATTTGCCAGCTTGCCAATCTATAATGTACAGAGAAGTACCTATGCCGCCAAAAATAAATTACGATAAATGCCAATAAGCAGCTGTCGCTTCATCGCTGGCCTTTACATTATTTTTATATAAATTATCTGCAATAATCTATTATCGCTCCACGCGGGTCAGCTTGGCTCAGCTTGGCTTAGCATAAATTGCCTAAATAATTTACGAAAAAATACCAGATTAAATATATGGGCCCTAGAAGGAATGCCAAGAAGGCAAAAAATACTCTCAATACTATATTTTTAATAGTGCCACCCCAAGTACATTTAAAAGACAAATAGGCAGCTGACGCTGATATGATAAATGTAAGTATATAGAGGACGGCTACAAAAATCTTGTCAATTAGCTCCCATTTATAATAATAATCCGCCTTATATCCCCATAAAATGAGGTAAAGTTTTTCTATTGTAGTATAAGTGAAATCTTCTTCTGTATAGCTATTGAGATTCGCTGGTATAGCAAAGGGTATATTAGAAAAGTTTTCTTTTTTTAATAAAAAAAAAGGGGCTAATAAAAATATTAACATATCTATTTATTTATGTATAAAATAATATATTATTTTATTAGATATGAACCAATATATAGATACAAGGTTGAATTATGATAGTTGTAGTTATAAAGAGAAGTTAAGAAGAACCGTAGGACCCGGCTTATATCAATTAGACTCGCCCGCCAATGATTGTATAGAGTGTTATCAGGATGTTCCAGCTGATCCCTCGCTAAGATACCAATCCTACGGTCATAACACTTGTAGTATGAAAAAAGCCGTTGATGATTCAAGCGAATTGCTCGGTTTAAATTATAAGAATACCAAATGTAATGATCAAGAATATATGCCAGGCAAATATGTTAAATCCGGTTGCGAAATCACAGGCAATACCGAACCCCGTGAATGTATGGTTCCCCGCGAAGATACTCGCTTATCTAATCCTCCCTGTACGCTCAAAGAAACTGGTATTAACAGATGGGAATGGATATGCTACGACCCGCAAGATAAAGCGATTGAAGATTTTGATAGAATCCCCGTAAATTATAGAATGGTAGCCAAGGATAACCACGTCCCGTGTATTGAAAAACCGATGGATCAATCGGTGTTTTTCCCTAATAGCAAGCAAAATAATGACAATCTTGATTCGTGGAAAAACAATAACAAAATGAATAAATTATACAGCCCCGGATATCCCGAAGGCTCTATGTATCCAGGCGTATCCTGTAATAGATAGATATCCTAAGATATCCCGAGATTGATAGCTATATATTTTTTTGTATTTTTTATCCTTCATTCATTAGAGATAAAGAATGGATTTACATTTAGATATACCATCAATGAACAATATATATGATTCTAGATATTTTGACAAAGTTAAAGCCGATGAGCAAAATAGAAGTAATAAATTGTATGAATATTCCAAGAAACCATATGAGTCAGGGATTGTATCTAAAACTGCAGGGTCATCTATGTTCAACAGAAAGTTTTATTCCGAAATAAATGATAATAACGGCAGCAGCGGCAGCAGCGGAAACGGCGGGCTTAATGATAATACTTATACATATTCGCTAACTGGCGAAAAGGTTCCTTTATCGTCGTTTTCTCATAATAATATGACGCCTTTTTTGAAGAAAAATGTAACTCAAAATACTAACGTGGATAATATGTCTGTGTTAGATAATTTAACAGGAAATAATTCGTTAAAAAAAGGCAAACAGGAGATTGAATGTATGTTTAAGCCACAGATGAACTCGGGGGGAAATATATGCGGTATGAAAAATAATGATGATTTTTTTAAATCAAGAATAGATTTATCCGAAGTAGCTAATAATTTTTTCCCGATAGAGAAGATTCGCGTAGGCCCCGGGATAAATCAGGGTTTTGGCAGCGAAAGTTCCGGAGGTTTTCATCAAGCCGATACTTTGGACTATGCCAAGCCTCGCACATTAGACGAGCTCAGAAGTAAAATCAATCAAAAGGAGACATATTTTGAAATACCCGTCAAAGGGCATATAAAAGGACCCGATAGAAGAGGCGAAATAGCCCCTATGGCCAAGCGAAGACCGGACACCGTTTTTGAACAAACCGAAGATATGTGGATTAAAACAACTGGGGCAAATACTAAGGACACCCTAAGACCGGCGCAAAATATTCGCCCTACAACTCGCCAAGAATCTCATATAGAATATAAAGGCAATATTGCCAAGATTGATTTAAATCCAGGTATCAAAGATGATTATGGTAAAAGCAAGATAATACTGTATAATAACGAGAGAGAAACGACCGAAAATAAAACAGTAGTTACGAATGTAACGAGTATTATAAAAGCCATCGTATCGCCTATTATGGATGCCTTGAAATATACGAATAAGGAATATACCGTAGAGGCCGCAAGAGGAGTAGGGAATCCCAGTATCCAAATACCTTCAAAAGCTACGCTATATGACCCCGTTAATCATATTATGAAAACGACCGTTAAGGAGACTACGATTCACGATAATGAAGCTGGTAATTTGTCGGGCAATAAAGAAACTTATTCGGCGCTTACTGATACTGCTAAAACAACTGTAAAAGAGACTACGCTTCACGACAATGAAGCAGGCAATTTATCAGGCAACAAAGAAACTTATTCGGCGCTTACTGATACCGCTAAAACAACCGTAAAGGAAACGACGATTCACGACAATGAAGCAGGCAATTTAACGGGAAATAAGGAAACTTATTCGGCTGCAACAGATATGGCAAAAACTACTATTAAAGAAACGCTAATACACGATACTGTACTAACAAATGTAAAAAGTAATGAAGCTGCATATTTTAAGAATAGCGACGATGCCAAGAAAACTCTAAGACAAACACTACCGACCCAAGATACTGTTAGAAATATTGGGGGCGTTGTGTATAAGGTGACACTATATGACCCTGATATAGTAGCCAAGACTACTACGAAAGAAACGACAATTGTGGGCAAATCAGAATACGGGTTTATTGGTGGTATGCTAGAAGGAATCTTCGGAGGCTATATGAATAAGAATGTTGATATGAAAAATACGCAAAAACAATTTACATCCGATGTAAGCGAGTATGGTATAGCTGGTTCTATCAATGAACACAGACAGCCCGACAGAACTGCCGATGAAAATGCGGAGATTGATGGAACACGCGAGGCTATTCTAATGGCAGCCGGACATACGCCAAATCCCGGAAATGTAAATATAGGAATAGATTCGGGAGACATAGAAATGTATAGTAAAAAACCTGTAGAGAACAGTTTTGCTGCGAGAGAAAAGGGAAATGTCGGTATGATATATCAATCAACGCCTACGCTTGATAATTGCGGTATAACTAAAATGCCGAATAAATCCAACGCCTATTCTAACAGACTTGATGCTGATTTGTTAGAAGCCGTTAATAATAACGACCTAATGAGAACGCAAAAAATAAATCCCATCATAAATGGCTGCAGGATATAAGGATTATAATACTTGTTCTAAAATATATTAAAAATAAAAAATGACACCTGTATTTACAGATATTACTATTGCATTAGAGTAATGACTAATCAAAATGATAGTGTTGATACTGATATTGAGTTTAGTTTAAGTAAATATTTTGAATCGTTGGAAAATAAAATTCAAAGTATTTTATCACGACCTGAAAAAAATGTATTGACATACGATATTTTAGATACGGAGAAATCAAATACCAATAAATTACTAGCATTAAAAGAAAAACAGAGACAAATGAAAGTTGGTGAAATTTGGCAAGAAGCGTTGGGTAGTTATAACGGTTGGTGCAATTTGAAACAAGGCCACGAATCGGGATTAGATATTATTTCTCATAGTAAAAAAGTTGCTATTGAACTTAAAAATAGAACCAATACAGACAACGCATCATCAAAAAAAGCCAATTTATCAAAATTAGCGAAATTTAAAAAGAATAATCCAGAATATTTATGTATTTACGCAAATATTAATGATAAAAGTGAAAAAACAACATTAAAAGGTTCTAGTAAAAAAATAATTCACGACGGCTTTGAATTGGAACATAAAATAGGTGGTGAATTTCATAAATTTATTTTGGGAAATGATACTGAAGTAATTATCCAATTTCTTAAAAATACAATAGATAAATATACATAAATATATATAAAATTACAATAGTTTTATTAATTCTTCTCCCATATGTTTCGCTAATTCTACGGGAACAGCATTACCAATCTGTTTATATTGAGAATTTAAACTACCAATAAATTCATAACTATCATCAAAACTTTGCACTCTTGCATATTCTCTGATTGTTAATGGTCTTTCTTCTAACGGGTGACACCTTTCTGTTTGTTTTTGTGATGGAGTACATAACAAGGTTAATGAAGGTTTTTCCATAGATAAACGATATAATATTCCGCGTTTCCCCCCTCCTGAATTATAACTATTCCCCAAGTATTCTTTTTGTAAATCTTCAGGTAAATTAACCCAGCAACCGCCTTGTGGTATCATTTTAAATAGCTTTATTTTATTCTCATTATAATTTGCACCGTTTGATTGGGGGACATTATATAAAACATCTTTTAACACTTTTTTTGTTAAACTTTCTTTTGGAAAATTAAAAGGCAGCGTTATATTTTTTATTACACCTACTATAAATACTCGCTCTCTTTTTTGCGGGACATCATATTTAGAAGCATCTAAACATTTATAACTAATATTATATAATTTATTTTTGTTTAATGTATCTATTATTTTTTCTATTGTTTTTCCTTCGTTGTGTGTTAGCAACCCTTTAACATTTTCTATCATAAATAATTTAGGTCTAACCAAATTTAAAATTTCAATAAATTTAATCATTAAATCTCCTCTTGGATCTTCAAGACCCTTTCTTAATCCTGCTTGTGAAAACGATTGACACGGCACTCCTCCTGTTAATAAATCAACTTTATTGATAAATGGCGAATAATCTATTTTATCCATAGATTCACATACAACATTTGCTTCCAGATGATTATGTTTTAATGTTTTACAACAATCCTTATTATTATCATTTAATAAAATTGGGGTAAATCCGGCTTTAATTAATCCGGTACTTAAACCACCGCCTCCGGCACATACCTCAATAAATGTATACTTAGAAATATCACTATCAGTATCATTAGTTTCGTTAGAAATTATGATGTTTTGAGGCTGGTATGTATTATTTGCTTCTGCTTCTTGTTTTGAATTTATAAGCTCTAGTAATTGTGATTTATTTTTTGAACTACATTTTGTAATACTCAGTTCTTTACACTTTTCCAATAACTCTAATTTATTCATTTTTGATATATCGTTTTGTTCACTCATATTACCTGTAATATCTTTTACTATATTAAACTTATAATAATTAAAATCAATTTTTATTTAAAAAGTAAGTATTATTATTAATAAAACTAGCAATTTAATTACTAAATATGAGGACTAACTTGATTACATTTGGGAGCCACGGGAGTTATATTGATGCCGTCAATAGGTTAGTAAGACAGGCAAGTGCACTGAATATATTTACAGAAGTCAAAGGATATACTGCGGAATACTTACAAGACGATGAATATTTTTTTAATAAACACGTTGGCTTTATTAATAACAATAGGCGCGGTTTCGGATATTGGATATGGAAGCCGTATATAATTAAACAGTGGATGGATAAAATGGAAGATGGCGATGTGCTATTTTATATAGATGTTGGCTGCGAATTGGGTATAGAAAACAGAGATAAATTGATAGAATGTATAGACCTCGTTAAAACTGTTAAAACGAATAAAATAATGGCTACGCATTCCGCGGGACAGATAGAGATTAAATGGTGTAAAAAGGATTTGATTGAAAAGCTCGGGATGGACGATGAAGACTTTTTGAATAGCACGCAAATACAATCGGGCATTATATTGCTATTGGTATGTCCGGAAACGCGCAAATTAGTTAATGAATGGTACGATATTTCTTGCGATTATCATAATATAGACGATTCTCCATCTGTCTCAAAGAATTACGATAGTTTCGTAGAGCACCGACACGATCAATCAGTATTCAGTATGTTGGCTAAAAAATATAAATTAATTAGTGATAATATGCTACTTGAAGATGTCGTATATATATTTAGAAATAGAGGAGGCATATCAAGGCTGAAAGAATGGATATCTATATATGGAACTTCGGCAAAAAAAAGTATGCAAACCCAATTCTAGACCGGCACCGCACTTCGTAACTCCGTAAAAGAGATATAAGAATTATTATTAGTATTATTATATATAATATGGGAGCAATTCCTCCTGCACACATACAGCTATCGCAAGTAGAATACATGAGTGCAAGCGAGGCGCGGCGCGTTATGTTGGGTGACGGTGAGGTCAATGCCCTTCGTGTCTGTCTGTTTGCGTCCTACGAGTCGCAGCCAAGGGTGTCGCGCGAGGTGATTACTTACTGCCGCGCGCTCGCGCCGTTTTTTGACCGCATTGTGCTGTTGACGAACGATGACAGAGGTCCCATCCTCAACGCATCCGAGATCCCTGTTGCAGCCGTCGTGCAGGTGCCCAACGCCTGGTATGACATGGGCATGCACTGGCGCGTACTCAAGAATGCGCCGTTAGACAGTGTGAAACGTCTGGCCTTGGTGAATGACAGCTGCCTGCTCGTACGTCCGCTAGACGAGCTGTTTGCCGTAGCCAAGCCGTCGCCGTTCTGGGGCGTCTCCGACTCGTTCGAGATTGCGCACCACCTGCAGTACTTCTTTGTCGTGTTTGAAGCGGAAGCTCTTGCGACCCTGCGTCGGTTCGTGGACGCGTCAGATTTCAATGCATATGGGCCAAATGTTGACGTCCGTGCCATCGCTTGTCGCGATTTCGAGGTTGGCTTGAGCGTGTTCATGGAGGCTAACGGCATCGCACTACACGGTGTTTACTCGCCCGCCAGCATGCTCGCCACGCCTGCAGTGCGGGACGTGCAACCGGACGCCTCCAGACTGGCAATTCAGTGTATCAACCCGTCGATGATGTTATGGGATCGCATGCTCGTGGCGGGATGTCCCATCGTCAAAAAGAAGCGCTACATCAGCCGTCACGGAGCTGCAAGCGATGAGGAGTGGGTGAGCGGGCAAAAACAGAACATACTTGTATGATACACGTGGATCCCTGTACGCTCTCAAGGATGCCGCTCTCGTAGCTTAATCACATCTTTGCGGATTATATATATCAGTTGAAAACAGATATAAGAATTAGGCATATTATATATAATATGTGAGCAATTCCTCTCATATACAATTGCGCTCTCGTAGCTTAATCGGTTAAAGCGTTGGTCTTATGAGCCAAAGATTGGGAGTTCAAGTCTCCCCGAGAGCACCTTTATTTTTATTGATTATTATAACTTCGTAAAAGGGTCATAATAGTAAAAAATGATATAGTATATTCAATATATTCTTACAATCAATATGGTATATATTTACATTCTAAAGCTGAAAAAGGTAAATATTATGTTGGTAAAACATCAAACCCTAATTTTCGCATAGAAAGTCATTTTAATTCAGAAGGCACAGAATGGACTAAAATGTATAAGCCCGAAAAATTATTAGAGATTATAGATGGAGACGATTACGATGAAGATAAATATACAAAAATGTATATGGATAAATACGGAATTGATAATGTAAGAGGTGGTTCATACACATCTATAATATTAGATAAAGAAACAAAAACCATCTTGTTAAAAATAGTAATAGCACAAATGATAGATGTTTCAAATGCGGAAAGGAAGGGCATTTTGCAAGCAATTGTTGGTCTCACAAATCATCTGCTGCAAAATCTTCAAAAAATGCGATATATGCGGAAATTATGGACATTATGAAGTTAATTGTTATCAATTTTAAAGTAATATATTTAAATCTTTGCGAATTATATGTATATCAGTTGAAAACAGATATAAGAATTAGGCATATTATATATAATATGGGAGCAATTCCTCTCATATACATACAGCTATCTCAGCTCTCGTAGCTTAATCGGTTAAAGCGTTGGTCTTATGAGCCAAAGATTGGGAGTTCAAGTCTCCCCGAGAGCACCTTTATTTTTATTGCTTATTATAACTGCTTAAAAAGTTATAATAGATTACATAAATCTCATATAAATATATTTTGAAATATAAATATAAATGAACAAAATTGCCTTTATATTTTTGATATATAATGTTATAAATCACGAAGAATTATGGCATATGTTTTTTAGCAATATAGATAAGAGCAAGTACAGCATATATATACATTATAAATACGATGAGCGCTTGGAGTATTTAGAAGAGTTCAAGGTAGCCAAAAATATACCTACAAAATATGCCGATATTTCAATTGTAAAGGCGCAAAATTATATGTTATCTGAGGCATTAAAGGATAAAAATAATACGCATTTTATATTCTTATCCGGTTCTTGTATTCCTCTAAAACCTTTTGAATATATCTATGATAATTTAGAAGAGCCTTTTTCATATTTTCACATAGCTAATCCCGAGGAATGTCTCCCTGATTGTATCGCTGCACTAACATATATAGATATGAAATATTTGAACAAGGCTTCGCAATGGTGTATATTGAATAGAAAACATAGCGAATTGCTAGTAAATAACACGGAATATTTACTGTGGTTTAAGAGTGCTTATGCTGCTGACGAATTATGCTATATAACCTATCTATCCTATACTTACGGCGATAGACTCGGTGAAGAGATTAAAGCTACTTCATATAATTCACCTCCCGAAATTGCTACGACATTTGCGAATTGGGAAGGAATGGATTATAAATATGCAACAGATAGAGAATTAAAAAATTATATACATATAACACAGGCCGAATTGCTTCATTTATTAAAAAGCCCTTGTTTTTTCGGGCGCAAGTTTAAGCCCATAGCGGCTCAATCAATTAACAAGGATTTTTATTTAGATTATGTAGTCAAAAATGTCAAGAGCAAGATTTTCTATTAAGCCATACTATCATCTTCTCCACCACCCTCATATTTTCTCTTTTGTCCGATTGAAAGAGGAATATAATTCTTATAAAATAACAAATATTTTTCTGGAATGTCCCTAATATTATTATACTTATTGACAATAATTTCGCCAGCTCTCTGATAAAGCGTGTTCCTATTCTCGCTATTCATAGTGTGTTGTTAATATGTTAATATTCTATATATCTTGTGATATAATCAATTTTTATTTTTAATCAAAAAAAAAATAAAAAAATACATAATATATACCTTTATCAATTATAATACATAATGCATACATAATGCTCGCTCCATTATCTTAGCATTATATATTATTTTATTATTATCTTCTATGTGTTTTTCTTCTTCAATTTTAGCATTATTTATTTTTTTTTCAACATCATTAATAATTTTCTTCTCTTCGTTAGACAATTTATTAAATGCATATTTGTATGCTTCTTTTTCCTGTTGTATTTTATAGTATTCTTGCTGTTCAGGCGATAGTTTCTTATATTCCATAGTTTCTTCTTTATTCGCTGTTGTTTTGTTCTTGATGCTTTTGATTCAATAGTATATTTAAAATAATGAATTAGTCAATTTTTATTAGTATAATATGGATTATATAACATATTAAATAAAAAATATATACCTAACTATCCTAACTAACCTAACTATAACCTAACTATCCTAAGACATATCTATATTAGACCAGGTTCTTTTCTAATTTTTTCATAATAGTATTAGCATCTTGATTAAGTCCTTCAATATAATTCTCCTCGCTAAACTCTAAATACCTATGATGACAATAGGAACAGATACGCAAATTTTTAAGAACAAGCGTCTGTGTATTATTGATAGGATAAAAGAACTTAGAATATTTACCTCCAGAATATGGCTTGAAACAATGAATTTCTTTTACATTATTAACGCCATTATTCTGTGAAGTATAGATAGACGGACTGGACTCTTCCATAGAGTCATTGCAGGGTCCGGGGCAAAACTTAACATTTGAAAGATCAACCGATATAATATCTTCATCATATTCAAAGATTTGCTTTACAGTCGCTGTGGTAGTTGCGGTAGCTGTTGTGGTCATTATTATCTTGCTGTTGGCTTGCTTGCTTGCTGGCTTTCCGGCTTGCTACTGGCTTTCCGGCTTTCTGGCTGGCTTGTTGTTGGCTTGCTGGCGCTCAATCTATTTTATGCGCAATTAATATTATTAATTTGGTTCATCAATTTTTATAGCATTTATATATTTTTAGAACATATTTTTCTAAGACTCTGTTAAAATAAAAAATGATAAGGTAGGCAGAGATTATAATATCAAGGATGTCTTTAACTAATAAAGGAACTGGAGCAGGAGGTGCAAATACTAATATTACTGGAAAAAAGTTTGAAGATAAGACAGATAATCTTAGCGTTTTATTGTTAGCCGGATATGTTAAAAAAGACTATTATTTATATAAGTCATTTGATGATAAGACAATAACATATGTATCACAAAGAGGGCTGAAAAAATATATGAATACGATGTATAATATTGATATATTTAGAAATCCCGACGAAGCTTATATTATTGACTATAAAAATGGTAAGAAAGTTATAAAAATATTAGAGAAAAAGAATCAGCGTAGTGAAGGTTCAGTAGAGACTAAATTGTGGGCGGGTCCTTCGTTAAAGCGTGAATACGAAATCGTTTTAGGTAATAATTTTGAAGTGCAGTATTCTTATACCGTAAATGATTTTCTTAAACAATCCATATTATCTAATAAAAAAAAGTATGAGGTACTTAATATAATATTGCAGGAGAATGATATCTGCGTGTTTTTTGGAGACGACGAAGATTACTTTGAATTACTAAATAAATGGGTCATTTCCTAAGTACGCCCCTATGCTGCACCGGGGCTGTCTAATAATTTCTAATGATTACCTCATTTGTCTTTGAATCGGGATTTTTTGAATTAATAGACCTTTTGCATACTAAAGTTTCTATGGTATAATTATATTCATTCGCAGAAAAGATATTGCGGATTATTTCTACATCTGAATTACTCATAGCCATTCTTATGTTTTTTTCCTTTAATGTATGTATTATAGCAAATAGCTCGTTATGATTAGCAATATCAAAACCGCCCTTTGTATATCCTACAAATGATGTATTTTTTTCTGGAACATATGGTGGGTCTAGATATAGAAAATCCCCATCTTCAATATTTATCATAGATTCTCTAAAATCGCTACATTTAAATATAACGTCTTTGATTAGGTCGTGTATAATATCCAAGTGATTTTTGTTAATAATTTCAGGATTTTTATAATTTCCATATGGAACGTTGAATCCATTTGGGCCAACCCTAAATATGCCTCTGAAACAAGTTTTATTTAAGAATATAAGCATAGCAGAACCAATTACGTCATTTTTCTCAGCAGCACTTAAACTATTATATTTATTTCTAATCCAATAATAATAGTTCTCTTTTGCCTCTTTGGCCTCATCTATATTGGCCGCTTTTCTATTTATATTTCTGCGTTCGCTGCATTCGCTGCTTTCGCCGCATTCGCCGAAGTCATCAACGAGATGCTTAAGAGCAGCATATAATTCATTATGTTTTGATTGAATATTTTTATAAATATTAATGAGCGGTTCGTTTAAATCGTACGCATATATATTACCTCTTATTTTTATGATGTCTTTTTTGGCATATGATAATAAAGCTAATAATACACTGCCTCCTCCTAAAAATATTTCCCTATAATTATTTATATCTACAGGAAAATTGGCAATAACTTTGTCAATTATTTGCGTTTTACCTCCCACCCATTTTATAATAGGTTTAACTACTACCAATTTATCACCTATAATATCTCTAATGGTACTTACGGTACTTACAGCACTAACAGTACCTACAGCATCATTAGAATCGCTCATAATAATTATAAAATATAACTATATATATATTATCAATTTTTATATAAAGGGAAAAAATAAAAAATTGACAATTGACAATTATAATAATATAATATACAATATAGACAATAGACGATGATGAGCTCTGCGAACTTTCAAGATTGGGAACCTGTTGTGCTGAAGAAGACCACCGTACAGAAACAAATCAATACTCAAAATCAGCCAGGATTTAAGGAGTATATCAAGCTAGTTGAAGATGATATCCCTAAGTTGAATAAGATTACTCGCGAATATGCACAGGCTATCGTAGATGGACGCAAAGCACTCAATATCACTCAAAAAGAGTTGGCGCAAAAAATGTGCGTAAAAGATAACATCATTAAGGAATATGAAAATTGTAGCGTAGTCAATTTCAATCTACAATTCTACAAAAGGATTCTCAAAGCTCTCAATATCAACCCCAAAACCGTTTGTAAATAGTAATAATGATATTAAAAGTTAAAAATAATTATATAATATACATTAGATTATCGGAGATTACATTAGGGTTTGCTTTATCTCTGGCAAGTTGAAAGTAGAAATCCATTTTCCTTCTACCTCACACATACACTCTTTCCAAGCATTATTTTCAGAAGTACGGTCGGGTCTTTCTACTTGATAATGTGTTTTAGTAAAATGATACAATTTTTTATATATTTTTTCATTATATATTATTCCATTCTTAGATGAATCATAAAAACCAACCCAAGCTTTATTGATACCAATAGTATGAGAAATGCGTTGTCCATCCATAAAACATTTTGCCATATCACGGCATCCGCGGGGCTCTACAATCTTATCAGGATTTATTCTTATAAACAATTCTTCATCTTCATCTTCTTCTCCGTCTTCTTCATCCTCTTTACGGGGTTCTTCCCACATTTCACCATCCATCAAATCAAAGAACATAAGAACTTCTTCGGGCGAAACCTGAAAGAACTCTCTTTTAGGATTAACTCTAATAGTATATTGTTCAAGAAGCTTATGAAGTGTTTTTTCTTTTTGATAAGGATTACTGACCTTTTTAGCAAACTCTATTTTGTAAGGCGCAGGAGGTCTCCAAGTATCCGCGACATTAGCTTCTTTCAATCTAACATCGGGAGTTCTCATAGTCATACCAATCTTTAGACTTTTCAATTCGGGATTTGAGAAACAGTAGATAAATCCGTATTCCATTTTAGAGCTTTTCTCAAGATTAAAATCTATCTCTTGCGTTTTACTCAGTCTTTAGGATTATAGGGGGTATAAAAAATAAACGCAAATCATTTTTTACTCTAATATTATAAATTATAGACCATTTTTATAATACACTATCTATATTTCATCCAAATGTTTCCTAATAAGTTCTTGCCTAATACTATTATCTCACCATTCTCTATTTTGGCTCTCCCTTCCCAAGGCCTCGTTTTTTCTAATTTTTCGTCGCTACATCTCATAGCCGGATGTATCAAAATCTTATTTCCGCTTTTTAGCAAATCTTCTCTTACTTCTTCATAATTTGCCGATTTCCAATTACATATGCTATGTTGAACATCTATACTAATTGAATGCCATTTTTCTAACTCATCGCGACTCAATAACAGCCCCTTCTTACCTCCCATTTTCTTCGCACAGGCACTCGTTTTATATTGCGAAGGCTTCATAAATGTCTTACCATAATCTATAAGCTCGGTCTTTCTATTTTTATCCTCGCATAATTCTCCAAGTCTAGTATATTTTTCTCCTTGAAAACAATACTCGCCACTTTCATACACTCTTTCATTATTGTCCGCCATAATTACCACGTCTTTTTCCCAAAAATTACTCAGCGTTCTATACTCTTTCTTCGCTGAAAAGAAAGTTATAACAGAATTATTAAGAAGAGTTTTGCTCATAGCTTTTATCGGCTGTAATAAAATAATGTAGTTGTATTGAGTCAATTTTTCGCCTTATGCCTTGCGTTAGCACGGCCTAATCGGAATCGCTTGATGTTTCTGAGGATGAATCGCCTGAGTTGTCGGAGTTATCTACGGAACCCCCGCTGGTGTAAGGTTCAAAGCCGGAACTCATAGGTTCGCTCGTATTTTTTAAAATATGCGGGTCGACCAGCGTCTTTTTAGAAATATTGTTAAGTTTGCTGTAATCATTATCGGTAATACCTATCATAGATAGAATATCCGTGTTTTCGTCCATAGATAAATAAATCAGCGTCATAGAAAACACGAATATAATGGCAAATACTATAATATTGTTAGTTGTAAGTAAATCAGCTGATATATCATATTTTTTATTAGGATTTTCCGATTCCTCGTTATTTATATTTATATAATGATAAATACTAAATAATATTACAGAAATACAGGAAGCGTATAATATTAATATATACATTATCTATTTATTTTTTTTATAATTCTTATACGAAATATTACGCGCCACGAGAATACTCTAGGCTATACTTTTCAGCACGCCACGAGCAATTTATTTTTCCTTAAAACATTTATTGATGTAATCAAGGATGCTCTTGGGCTCTTTGAACTTGGCGACAACTCCCTTTTTCTCCTTTTCAATCGCCTTCAATTTAAGTTTAAGCCCCTTTATCTCCTCCTTATTAATTTTTTTATCAAGTTTAGGTATTTTCTCATTAATTTCTTCAATCTCATTATTAAGATTGCCCAATTTATCTTCCAAATTAGAAGTGCTAACATCAATATTACATATAATATCATTCATTACAGGATACGCGAACTGGCTTTTGTCATTGCTCCTGTCTATATAACTTATTAAGCCCGCGATGTTATTCATTATATCTAATATTTTATTATCGTTAATTATACCGTTATCATTACAGTATTTTGTTTTAAAATCGTCAAAGTTTTCAGGCATTCTTTCGTCATTTTCCAATAACAGATTGAGTATCTTGATAGAACTCATAGGGTCTTCGGTAATAGGCGTAGCAGACATAATAATTAATCGGAGAGAGTTCTTTCCGGATACTGAATAAGAACGCTGAATCATATCCTGAAGTACCGCAGGATTAGGCTTTTCAAGAGCCGACAAAGAATTGCTATATATCTTGTGAATCTCGTCTATTATTATTAGCGTCTTCTTGAATGGGTCTTCCTTCCCATTAATTTTCACCATCTTATCATAGAACTTATTTTTCCCCTTAATCATATTAGTAAATTGCTTGTATGATATAGGTTGTATCCAGCTATCTCCTAATAATTCCAATCGTTTCGCTCTAAGCTTGGGAATCTCCTTTATTTCGCCGCTCTTCAACTTCTCTTGTATTATTACATTACATATATTGTCAAACATATTCTTCCATATATCTTCTTTCAGTGTATGTCGCGTAACCCATAATATAGTATAGCCCTCCTTATTAAATGTATTGGTAGCCGTAGCGATAGCCGTACAAGTTTTCCCAGAGCCTACGCTGTGATACAAGAAGATGCCCTTGTATGGCGATTGTGGCGTGAGATATTTTTGGACAAATAATTGCGTATTAGAAAAGGATACAATCTTATTTTTCTCGGCCTTCTCGTCATCTTTCTTTAAGTCGGCTATACATTTATTTTGAATAATAGGAATATCCCAATAATATTTCTTATAATTTTTAAAGATATATTTATTTAAATCTATGATATTCAGCTTAGTTTCAGGGGGTTTCTCCTTCTGTCTGTATTCTTTCATATTCTCGTTGATATATTTGTATATTTGTATGTAATTCTCACTATTTATTTTGTTAGCCCGCGATATCTCTTCTAATTTATCAAGCAATTTGTTGCCGTTTTTCTTAAAGAATACTTGTTTATTCTTCCATATTTCGTTAATAGCATCGCAATAATCTTTGCGCCTACTTATATGTTGGCATAAATCTGTTTTAGGAAATTTCTTATTAAAAGCTTTGATTAATATAGAGTCTTCAATATTAAATCGGATTTTCTTTTTAAAGACGCCTTCCCACGATTTATTATCATTTTCGTCTGAATTGGACTTTTTAAAATCCTGTAAATGTTTTACATATTCTATTTTAATAACTTGAAGAGCCGCTGTAATTAGTAAATTATCCGGGTTAAAGTCGCCTATATTATATTCCAGAATGCCTTTGCAATTCTTTTTACAATCAATGATATCAACATCATTTCTATAAGTCCCGCGAATATTATTAATTTTAATAATGCTCTTGTTATTTCCAAAACCCGTATTGTTTTTAATGTAATTTAAAAATCTATTATTTTTCGTTGAAATAAAATGGATATTTTCAGTGAGTGGCAAATCTACAGCAGAGGCTATCATAATATCCTCCAATTCTGCAATAAAGTTTAGGATACTTATATTCTCATTGCTATGTTTAATAAATAAATCGTGCACTGTCATATTATCATCGTATTTTATATTGTATCTATAAATATTTAGAGGCCAGCCTACATTAGGTATAAAAGGTAGTCCCGATTGTCCGCAGTATCGCGTGCCTCTTCCAATTACTTGCGTATTTTCTGCTTTCGTTATTAGCGGCTCCAAGATATGCATATATTTTACATCAAATACATCAATCCCTTCCTTAAATCCCGAATCTAATATTAGAAAACGCATATTTTTACCATAAACATTCCCTTTTTCTCCTGTTTCGCGATTATTCATAATGGCCATCATATTTTTTTTGAGACCCACACTCAAAGGCTTCTTATTAACTACGGATTTTGTCAATAGGCCGAAAGTATTGTAATTATCTTCATCTGCGTATTTCGTTTTTAATACGCCATTATTATAAACAGGTTTAAAATTGTTAGCTATCATAGCAGATGCTAACATTTTTGCACCATTACTGCCTTCAACATCACTGTATATGATATGTTTATAATATTTGCCATCAGCTGCCATATCCTTATCGTCCAGCTCTTTGATTTTGTTCAACATATAATTAATTTTAGGAGACATAAATGCTAAATCTTTTAAAACGCTTTCTTTATTAAACTTATCAGAATCAAACTTATATTCAGGCTTAACGTGTGCCCATGTACTTGTATTACGAATACACAAGGCTTTCTTTGGTATATTGTTATTCATAATTCTATAATAAATAAACATAATTAAATAAATATTCGCAAAGAAGGTATAAACATATAACTATATTATAATATATACTTTCGCGGATTTCGCATTTTCATAAGTAATAGAATAATGAGGACTGAATTAACTATGAAGCCTTTGAGAGATATTATAGATAATTATCAGATACCTGAGTTGCAGAGGTTAGTTGATAACGGGCATATTGTAAGTATGGTAGAAGACCAAAAGAGCGAATATGATAAATATAAGTCTTTTTCTATGCTACAGAGTTTCACGATTGCCTATATTGTTGAAGAGAAGAAGGGGTATATTTTAGACGGACAGCATAGAGTTGAGGCTTACTCGCGATTAAAGAGCGAAGGATATGATATTGATAATATCCTCGTGCCGATTGTAAAATATAATGTCGGGAGCATAGAGGAGGTTAATGAATATTTCAAGAAAATCAATAAACATTCTCCAATAAAACCCATATTAAACCTTGTAGCTGTAGAAAAAATAATTTTACAATGTTTAGTAGATAGATTTACAACTAACTATTTTAAAGGCGATTATTCTGATAGTATCGTAGGAAATGTTGAAAAAAACTATCAGTGTCCTCATATATCTCTGAATGATTTAGGGAAGCATATAAAGGCGAGGAATATCGTAGGAAAACTCGGAAATAGCAATAAAACTGAGAAAGATTTGTTTAATTATATATTGAGTGTTAATGATTATCTTGAAAGCATCTCGGCGCATCAGTTAGACCCGACATACACGAAAAGATTTGAGAAATGTAAAAATAAGAAGGAGAAGGAGCGATGTAATAACGTGTGTTATTTGGGAGTTTTCAAAAATTACGAGTGGCTTGATTTGGCTTTACACGCTTTAATCAATTCGCTTGATATTAGCAATATAGGGATGCGATTTTTTCAAGATGTCTTGGCTAAAAATGATAGAAAGACTATTCCTTATGAACTCAAAAAAAGGGTATGGCATAAATACAATAATAATGATATGAGCGGGAAATGCTATGTGTGCGATAAGAAACTTGAAATTAAAGATATGGAATGCGGGCACATAATAGCTCACGCATTAGGCGGAGAGATGACATTGAATAATTTACAACCGACTTGTAAAACTTGCAATCGCGATATGGGAGTTATGAATCTCAACGAATATAAACTGCTTTTCAAATAGATACTTATAATACTTAAGAATAAATAAAAAATGATTATTATTTTTAACACAATTATTATCATAATAAATGCTAGTAATTTTCAAAATCTCAAGTATTCTATTGATGGCTATCTTCTATTCCTTCTCGATCTCCAAAGTGTTCTCTTTCAGTAGCCGGCCGAATATTATGAGATGCCCCAGTTATCCTAATATGAATAGCATATACAATTATACATACAGCTTTCAAAATATAGACGCTGTAATGTGTAGTAATTATAAATATATCATTAATGATAAAAAAAAACGCAATATATATCTAAGGCTACGAGAGAATATGGTAAATAGAAATGTATATTTGTAATGTATATTTGTTGCATAGTGTTTCATATTGTTATATATATATCTTATATAAATAAGATTAGTATTAAATAGATATTATTTTTTATTTTTTAGAGCGTATATATCTTCATAATACTTGATTCAATAATATAACATTTATTATGAATGAACTTTTGTATCAAGTAATTGTATTTATTAGCAGGTTGCTATGCGTCTCTCTCCTGATATTTAATAAATCCTCTAACCTTTTTAATCTCAATTCTTTATCATTATTCATTTTAATTAATTTCTTAACAGCACCATATAATGCATAGTTTATTTGTCCTACTTCTATCGAAAGCATATCTGGAATATTTAATTCATCGCTATTATAACTATTTATAATTGCAAATATTACTATTTCCTAAAACAATAAGCATAATTGCTTTAATAGTTAGGCTTTGTATAAAAAAAATTATAATAAGTAGTAAGTAATAAATAAGTTATATTTTTAGGTTGCTGGGTGTATCCTCTACAGAATACTGACATCCGAAGATATCATAGAATCTTATTAGGTTGGTTGCTGTGTGTA
>Ga0208722_1000035_pt1 | contig 32747 bp, 35 predicted proteins | sample LakMenEpi21Sep11_FD_150722 | JGI IMG/M metagenome (GOLD analysis project Ga0208722, IMG submission 150722) | Freshwater microbial communities from Lake Mendota, WI - 21SEP2011 deep hole epilimnion (SPAdes) | ecosystem: Environmental > Aquatic > Freshwater > Lake > Epilimnion/Euphotic zone ... | reverse complement strand
CCCCCAAAATAGTTTGGGGCCCAAAATGAAATTAATATATATTTAAATCCATAATATATATATAATATATATGAATGATATATATAATTTGGTATTATCGGGGGGTGGTTTTAGAGGTGTAGCATTTATTGGTGTTTATAAATATTTACAAAAGAAAAAGATATTGAAAAATTTAAAAGCTATTTCAGGTTGTTCTGCTGGGGCAATATTTGGATTATTAATAAATATAGGATGTAATTATGAATATTTATTAAAATATATAATAGAATTTAACTTTGAGGAATTAAAAGATTTTAATTATATAAATATATTAGATAAATATGGAATAGAACCCGGGGAAAAAATAATTAATAAAATCAAAGATTTTTTAATTGAAAAAGAAATTAATCCTGATATAACATTTAAAGAATTATATGAATTAACTAAAATTAAATTATATATTAATACAATATGCCTAAATGATTATTCTATTATTTATAATTCTGTTGATAATGAACCTGATATGCCTGTTTTATTTGCTGTAAGAATGAGTATATCAATACCATTTATATTTACCCCAATATTATATAATAATAGATTACATATTGATGGCGGATTAATTGATAATATACCCGCAAGTATATTTAATAATGAAAAAAAAAATACATTAATATTAGAATTGTCTAATTTTAAATTAAATAATGAAATTAATGACTTTGTTGATTATTCTTATAATGTAATTTTATGTATGTTTTATCATATTAGAGATAAATCTAATAATTATGATGAGTTTAATCTAATTAAAATACATACAAAGAATATATCCAATTTAATATATGAATTAAGTTTAAATAATAAATTAAAATTAATTAAATATGGATTTAATGCCGCACGTGAATTTTATAAAGATAAATTATTCTATATAGCGCCTTTGGGCGCCCAAGTGACGGAAGGCGCCCAAGTGACGGAAGTGCCTTTGGGTGGCCAAGAAAATGAAATGCCTTTGGATGACCAGGAAAATAATTTAGGAAATATATAATATATAATATAAAAAAATATATATATTTATTATATATATATGTCACATAATAAAAAACATAGAACAACACAATCAAAACCAATGGCAAGAGCCGAAAATCAAGCATATAAATTTCAAAATAGGCGTAAATATGACCAAGAACAATATAATTTTGATTTACAACAATCAATCGGGCCTTATTTATATGTATTAAATCCAATAAATTATGAACGTTGTTCAGAAGTGCGCCCTGAACAACCGGGTTTAATAGCACGTCAAGGTGTTTCTCATTCAACTCAAAGAAATATTGTTGATATTGAATCCGATTTAAAAGGTTATACTCACGGGCATTCAAAGGATATTTCAAATATGTATCGCCCTCATTGCCCTAATGTTAAAAATACTCATTCTAATGGTTATCCTTGTGGTGGTGGTGTTTTAACCGGTTTTGAAAATGGCCAAGAACAATTGCACCATTATAAAGCCTCGCCGGAATTTACAGAATATACAAGAAATATTTATCCTTCTTATACATTAAGAGAAACCGGTATTAATCGTTTTGATATGGTTTTATATAGCCCCCAAGATGAAAAAAGATGGTATCAACAAGCCCCTGTTGGAATTAATTATAGAATGGTTGTTAAAGATAACCACGTGCCAAGAATACCAGTTTTAATTGACCAATCGCCTTGTTTACCTAAACCACATTAATTTTCCCCTTTGCTCATAATTGATTTTATTTATTTAATATATTAACAATATAATGGAGAGCCCAAAAGCACATATTGAAGAACCAAAATTATGTTTTTTCAATACGTGTTTTATATCGGCTACTTATAATTATGCTGGAGAAAAACCAAAATATTGTTTGCTTCATAAGGATTCTGATATGATTGATGTAAGAAATATAGAGATTGATGTAATTGAAATTTTGAGTGCATGCGAGAGTGCATGCGAATGTGAGAGTGAAAGCGAAAGCGAATGCGATTATGAGAGTGAAAGCGAATGCGAGAACGAATGCGAGAGCGAAAGCGAATGCGATTATGAAATTGTTATTGATGACGATTCTGAAAGCAAAGGAGATGTTGATGTTGATGCGGAGGGCGAATCTGAAAGCAAAGGAGAAGTTGATGTTGATGCGGAGGGCGAATCTGAAAGCAAAGGAGAAGTTGATGTTGATACGGAAACTGAGGATGAATCTGAAAGTAAAGGAGATGTTGAAGCTGAAAGTGCTGATGAAGAAATTGTAAATTTATATGATAATGATTGTGATAATGAAATCTCAAATATATCTTTTTTAGATTATAAATATAAAAGATGCGCATTTAAAGGATGTTTAATAAGACCTTCATATAATTTACCGAATGAAAAGCCAAAATATTGCGCAACTCATAAATCCTCTGGTATGATTTATGTTAAAAATAAAATATGTGAATATAAAGGCTGTTTAAAAAGATCTTATTTTAATTTATCTGGTGAAAAGCCAAAATATTGCGCAACTCATAAATCCTCTGATATGATTGATGTAGTTAAAATAAAATGCGCATTTGAAGGTTGTTTTAAATTTGCGATTTATAATTTACCTGGTGAAAAACCACAATATTGCGCAACTCATAAACCCAAAAATATATCTGTTTTAAAATATAGTAGATGTATATATAAAGGATGTTCAACAAAACCTTGTTATAATTTACCTAATGAAAAACCAAAATATTGTGCAACTCATAAATCTCCTGATATGATTAATGTAGTTAAAATAAAATGCGCATTTGAAGGATGTTCAACAAAACCTTGTTATAATTTACCTAATGAAAAACCAAAATATTGCGCAACTCATAAAACTTCTGATATGATTAATGTAGTTAATAAAAAATGCGCATTTGAAGGATGTTCAACAAGGCCTTGTTTTAATTTACCTGGTGAAAAGCAAAAATATTGCGGAATTCATAAATCCCCAGATATGATTGATGTAAAAAATAAAAAGTGTGCATATGAAGGTTGTTTAAAAAGACCTTCTAATAATTTACCTGGTGAAAGGCCAAAATATTGCGCAACGCATAAATCCTCAGATATGATTTTTTTAACAATTAAAAGTTGTTTATTTGAAGGCTGTTCAAAATACCCTTCTTTTAATTTATCTGGTGAAAAGGCAAAATATTGCGCAACTCATAAAACTTCTGATATGATTAATGTAGTTACAAAAAAATGCGCATTTGAAGGATGTTCAAGATGCCCTTCTTATAATTTACCTGGTAAAAGGCCAAAATATTGCGTAACTCATAAATTTCCTGATATGATTCTTTTAACTAATAGAAGGTGTGATTTTGAAGGTTGTTTTAAAAAAGCTTCTTATAATTTACCTGGTGAAAGGCCAAAATATTGCGCAACTCATAAATCCTCAGATATGATTCTTTTAACAATTAAAAGTTGCGCATTTGAAGGCTGTCCAAGATGCCCTTCTTTTAATTTATCTGGTGAAAAGCCAAAATATTGCGCAACTCATAAAACCCCTGATATGATTGATGTAGTTACAAAAAAATGCATATTTAAAGATTGTTTAATTAAAGCTTCTTTTAATTTTGAATGTGAAAAGTCGCCGCTATTTTGTTCTAAACATAAAGCTTGTGGTATGATTAATATTATAAAAAAAAAATGTGATTATGAAGGATGTTCAAAAAAAACCGGATATTATATCAATTTTTGCCCAACGCATAGACCGGAAGATAAAATATCAAACAAAAGAATAAAAATAACACATAATGAAGAATCGGTATAAATATGCCACGTGCCACGTGCCACTTTATCTTTGTATAAATTGCCACAAAAATTGATTTTTTATATGTAATATATTATATAGAAAAAATATGAAAAATTGTGAATTTAAAGGTTGTAAGAAAGTTCCTTATTATAATTTTAAGATCAAAGATGAAAAACCAATTTATTGCGCAATTCATAAATTACCAGGTATGGTTAATTTAATTCACGGAATATGTTTATTTGAAGGTTGTATTCATAAGAAACTTTATAAATATAAAAACCCAGGCGAAAAGGCGAAATTTTGTTCAATTCATAAATTACCAGGTATGGTTAAACCTACTAAAAAATATTATAAATGTATTATTGATGGTTGTTTAAAACACGCCTATTATAATATAATTAAGAAACCCGTTGAAATGCCCGACCCAAAAAGAAAAAAAAAGAGAATTAAATCCCGAATATTGTTCTATTCATAGAACAAAGGAAATGTTTAATTTATTTTATAATAAAAGATGCCAATATAAAGATTGTAATATTATTCCTTGTTATAATTATCCACTTGAAACTACACAATTATATTGTAATGCTCATAAATTAGATGGGATGATTAATATACATAAACATAAATATGATAAAAATATAATGAATAAGAAATCAAAAATAAATTATCCCGATTATTTAACTATTAAAGCAAGTGCGAATAAAAGAATTAAATTAGACGCAATTGACGCGATTGAAACAATTGATGACATAGATACATTTAATTATGACGCGACAAAAGACCTTGATTTTATAGATAATAAGACGGAATACTTTGTTATATATATAATTGATTTTTTATATTATAAATATATATATTATAAATGTAATGGCACTAAAAAAACATTATAATATTTGTTCTAATGAAGGATGTTTTAAATATGGTATTTTTAGATTACATAATGAGAAAAAATATTATTGTAAAATACATAAAACGCCAGAAATGAGCAATTATAGAAATATAAAATGCGAACATATTGGATGTATAAAATTAGCATATTATAATATAAAAGGCCCAGAAGATGGCCCAAGAATGAAGCCAATATATTGTAAAACACATAAAACCCCAAATATGGTTAATACAAAAAATAAATTATGTAATTTTATTGATTGTATCAAATACGCAACATATTATTTTCCAGGCGAAAAGCCGACATATTGTTTTATACATAAAAAACCAGATATGATATATAAAAAATATAACAAATGTAAAGGTAAAGGATGTAAAAAAAACGCACATTTTAATTTACCAGGGGCCAAAGTTGCGAAACTATGTTATTTATGTAAATCCCCCAATATGACTATTATATATAATAAATGTGTTCACGCTGATTGTGAAGAAAATGCCATTTTTAATATTAATGGAGAAAAATCAAAATATTGTAGATTACATAAAACATTTAATATAACAAAAGCTAAATCAAAATTATGTATTATTAAAGATTGTAATAAAACGGCATTATTTAATATTAAGGGCTTACCACGTAAGTATTGTTTAAATCATAAAACAAAAGATATGATAAATTTATCACATTCAAAATGTTTATATAAAAATTGTATGGTTGTTCCTTTTTTTAATTACCCATTTGCCCCTGAAAATAAAGGAATATATTGCTCAGTTCATAAATTACCAGATATGATTAATATTAAAAAATTAAAAAAAGAAATTGCTGAATCTAAAAATAAATCTAAAACATATTTAAGCACATATAATCATAAAAGAATCAAATTAGATATTTCAACAGAAACTGATTTGTTTGATTGTTCTGCAGCAAGTGAATTTATTGATTGCTTTGGGGGCCCCAAAATAGTTTGGGCCCCAAAAATTGATTTTTATTACATAATTTATTATATAATAAATGATAAATGATAAATGATGAAAAAAAACTCAAATCATTGTAGATTTGAAGGATGTTCTAAATGTGCTAATTATTGTATTGACAAATATGGTAAAAAAGTAAGATTATGTATTTCTCATAGAGAAAAAAATTATATTGATTTAAAACACACATTATGTGTTATTTCAGGTTGTTCAAATGTAGCACACTATAATAATTATGATGATAAAGCAGAATATTGTTCAACACATAAAACGAATGATATGTGGTATATAAGAGGCAAAAAATGTGTTGTTTCAGAATGTAAAAAAATACCAATTTATAATTTACCAGGGCAACCAAAGATGTATTGTTTTATACATAAAACGCCAGATATGGTTGATGTTAAAAATAGAAAGTGTTTTTGTGGAAAAAGAGCAATTTATAATGTTATTGGCGAAAAAACTAAATTTTGCCATATTCATAAAAAACCAAATATGATAAATTTAACAAGAAAAAAATGTGAATATATTGATTGTTTGAAAATCGCAATTTATAATTATAAAGGCGAAAAGGCAAAATTTTGTTCAGGTCATAAAATGCCAGAAATGGTTGAATATTCCCGTTATCAACGCAATGCTAAAAAAACAGAAGAAGAAAAAGAAATGGCCCGTGAATTAAGAAGAACACAATCATGTATGTTAAAAAAAAGAAAGAATGAAATAAAGAAACAAAGTAAAAATAAAAAGATTAAGATTACAAGAATTGCGCCGGTTGCGCCAATTGCGCCAGTTGCGCCAGTTGCGCCAATTGCGCCTAAGGATGATATTATTGTTACTAATGAATATTTTAGTTATAACACAAATGATTTTGATATTAAATTTAATGATAGTTATTTTAATCCTGATTTTACAGACTTATGAATATAAATATAAATATGAATATGAATTCCTTTGTTCCTAGCGCACTAATAATTGATTTATATAAAATTAATATTAATATATGAATAAAATGACAACCTATATAATTAAAAAGAATTCAAAACATTGTATAATTGAAAGTTGTATTATATTAGCAACATTTAATTTTAAAGGCCAAAGTCCAAAATATTGCGCATTACATAAAACCTCCGATATGGAAGATGTTAAAAATAAGAAATGTGCTGCCCAAGGATGTTCAAAAACACCAAATTTTAATATTAAAAATTCCGTGGCAAAATATTGCGCACTTCATAAAACCCCTGATATGATTAATGTAAAAAGTAATAAATGCGCAATTGTGGATTGTGATTTAATTGCTTCATTTAATACAGAAGACGAAAAACGAGCAAAATATTGCGCATTACATAAAACCCACGATATGATAAATATAATTAGTAAAAAATGTTCGGCCCACAAATGTAAAAAACAACCTTCATTTAATTTTATAGGCCAAAGACCTAAATATTGCGCACTTCATAAAAACGAAGGAATGGAAAATTTAACAACAAAGAAATGTATTGAACCGGGTTGTAAAACATTAGCAAATTTTAATATTAGTGGTCAACAACCACTTTATTGTTTAAAACATAAAAAGCCCCTAATGATAAATGTTAAAGGAAGTAAATGTAAATATTATAATTGTGATATAATTGCTTCTTTTAATTATAAAAATAAAACTAAACCGGAATATTGTTCTAAACATAAAGCAACAGGTATGATTAATATAATAACAAAGAGATGCGACTATGATGGATGCCAAACAACAGTTTATTATAAAACAGAATATTGTAAAGAACACAAGAGGCCATTTAAGAAAATCAAATTAGATATATAGATTTTATGTGACAGGCGAATATGTATATAATGTTTTATTTTTAATATTTTTAAATTGAAATTTTAACTTTGTTTTATACATTTGTATTTTTAAAAACCCGGGGTCAATAGAAAAGAAATTATTATTAACTTCTTGAATAGGATATTTAATTGTATTATCGTTTGCCCCGGATATAAATTGGTTAAACACATAATTATTTATTTTTAATTGTGAATGTTGTAAATTATGATCGTGGCCGGATATATATGCTGTTATATTATATTTTAGGAAATATTTCATTAATATTGAATATAATTTAATATTTTCACCATATACCCCTGAACTAATTATTGGATAATGACCAAAAACTAATTTATATTTTAAATGTTTATGTTTTTCAAATTCATTATCTAACCAAAGTATATGATTATTAAAAGCGTCATTATAATTTGAATGTGCCTTAATTAATGAATCATATAAATATATATAAGGATTATTTATATACATTTTATCACCTGGGTCTAATATTTGTGTATCAATAAACCAACAACCTATATTATTTATTTGTTTAAAATAATAGTAATATGGCATAATAAAATTCTTTGATGTTATTTGTGCCATTGGCGCTTTAATATAATCGTGATTACCTAATATTGAATAAATAGGAATTGATTTATTAAAAAATATTTTCTTAAAATTATTCCATTCTGGTCCGTCATTATAATTAACACCGTCACAATAAAAATTATCACCTAATAATATTATGTTTTGTGCGCCCATTTGGGCACTCAAATGAGTTTGTTTATATATCATATTAATCATTTTTTTTAATTCATTTGAATGATTCCCGGTATCACCAAAGCAATATAATATTGTATTCATATATATTATATATATATAACTTCTATTTCATATATTCAAGCGCCCAAACTATTTTGTGGTCCCCAAACTATTTTGGGGAATATGTTGTTTTAAATCCTAATTCAATTAAGTCCATTATTTTATTAAAATTATGTAATTTTTTTAATATATTAATTAATATATTAGATTCAAAAATATTAGAAATTCCATAATGATTGCCGGCAATAATGCCATATAATATACAAACCGAATGAGTATTTTCAACTTTGTTTAATAATAAAACCAAACCGTCATAAAAATTATTTGTATCATTTAATGCTTTGAATACACACCGCAAAGATTCAAAGGCGTCAGAATTGCCAACATAATCAATATTTAATACTAAATCGTCGGAAAATAAATATGAATTTTGATTTAGTTTTAGATAATTACTGATAATTGTATTTAACATAATAATAATAGGCATATTATGTGTTAATAAATAATATGGATTATCATTATTTAATAAATAATTAAAAATTGGGTATATAATACCAAAATAATCAGTAAAATAATTATTATTATTGCTGCCATTATTATAATTATTTAATGAAATTAAAAATGGCGCAGGCAATGATATATTTCTATATTTCTTTTTCATTATGTTTTTATTATTCCAATTATTTAATTTATTTTTTATTGTGTTTAAATCAAAGGCGCCATTGGCACCCAGGACGCCCATTTTGAATATTTTTAATATATAATCAGATATAAAATTCAATGATTTATTTGTATTCTTAAAATAATCGGCATTATTTCTATTAACTATATTAATATTATTATCATTTCCAACTAAATCACCAATAATTAAACCTAATACAGTGCCATAATATTTATCTTTGTTATCAATCATTTAATATATATTATTATATAATTTATATTTATATTATATATATATTATATAATGGCATTTGTAGTTTATCCAGAAATTAAATCGGATAATTTTTATGATAATATTTATAAAAAAAAAGAGTTTTTTAAAACCCGTATTGATTCAAATTTTTTAAATAGAAAACCAGAAGAAGTATGTAAGCCAGCGGAATTTAAATTAGAAAAAAGTCAAGAATTTGTTAGAAATTTTGTTTCCTTTGAAACACCTTATAATGGTATAATATTATTTCACGGAACCGGCGTTGGTAAAACTTGTGCTGCTATTAGTATTACGGAAGGATTAAAAGATTATGTTTATAAAATGGAAAAGAAAATATATATTATATCCTCAGAGCATGTTAGAGAGAATTTCTATAATGAATTATATAATCCGAGAAAAGCAAAATTAGAAAACGCGAAGCATAGTGCCCCGGGTAGTTTTCAATGTGCGGGTAATGCTTATCATATTTCAGAATCCCAAATTCCAAATGAAGAATACAGATTAAAAAAAATAAGAAATAATATTAAAAAATATTATGAATTTATGGGCCCTAATGTTTTTTCAACTTATATTGATGTTAAATTAAAGAAAAAATTAGGATTAACACCAAGACAAATCGCCGAGAAGATGGTTAATTCGGTAATTGTTATTGATGAGGCACACGGTATTGTTGGTAGAGGTAAAAATGATTCAAAGGGGCGAAAAGAAACAAATGATGATGAAAATGATATTGATGAACCGGATGATGTAGATTATCAATCTTCTTCGGAATCATTTGACAATGATAATATTATAATTAAAAGTAAATTAAAAAAGAAAGCGGAGATATCACAAAGGACATTATTACACGTTTTATTGGATTTAGCAAAAGAATGTAGAAATATTGGAGGATGTTTAAAAATAATATTATTAACGGCAACACCAATGAAAGATGAATCGGTTGAAATAGCGGATTTATTAGAATTATTAAATATTAATGATGGAGTTCAAATAGATAGAAACAAATTATTTCCAACAATTAATAATTTTAATGCTGATTATTTATATGAGATATCAAAGGGATATATTTCATATGTTAGAGGTAATAATCCAATTAGTTTTCCGAAACAAATTAATCCACCGGTTGAATTGTTATATGAACCTAATCCTTTATTTAATTATTCTAATAATACTGAAATTGTAAGACAGGAATATTTGAATTATTTAAATCCGGACAATACAATAAAATACGATTTCAATTTATATAAATGTAATATGAGTATTTATCAATTTAAAATATTATTAATAACAAAACAATTACAAGATACAGCTAATAAAAATGGTAAGCAAGCAGTATGCTTTGTATATCCTCAAAAAGATTGTAAAGATATATTAACCTCGGAATATTTCCCAACTGTTGATAAAATAAAATATTATTCTGGTATAAATGGTTTTAAAAAGTGTTTTAATGAAGTTATAATAAGCACCGGCGATAATAATCATAAAAAAGAAAAACAATATGAATTTAAGAAAGAAGTTATTGAGGAATTTGGTTATTTTTTAATGTTAAATAATGATTTACAACCCAAATATAATTTGGCAATGTTTTCTGCTAAATTTGCTAATATTATTAATAATATTAATTCAATAAATGGCATTTCATATTGTTTTTGTGAATATGGTTTAGCAAGTGCTGTAATATTGAGTTTATGTTTAGAAGCAAATGGATTTATTAAATATAATAATAATATTGTTTATGATAAAAATGGGTTGCCAATAAATTTAGAAAGTGTTAAATCTTCTCATATGTTAAATTTGCCATATTTAAGTAAAAAGAATTATTATAGATGTGCTGTATGTGGGCAATATTATAATGATTGTGTTGGGGCTAAAAATTCAAATCATAAATTCAAAATGGCAACATATATTATTAAAACCGGTTTATTAGGTTATGATGATGATATACAAAATATAACAAATCCTTCAAATAAATATGGTAATAATATTAAAGTATTAATTGGGACCAAAGTAACAGGAGAAGGATTAGATTTGAAATGGGTTAGACAAGTTCATATTGTTGACCCTTGGCATAATAATACTCGTATTTATCAAATTATTGGACGTGGAGTTAGAAATTGTTCACATATTGATTTAAAAGAGAGTGAAAGAAATGTATGTGTATATAGATATTCAGCGGCGGTTCCTGATATTAAAATATATAATACAACAAGCGGAGTTATTAATATTGAATCAATTATTCCATATATAGAAAAAAATAAATTATATGATGAGATAATACAAAATATTATGGATGTTAAATCAAATGTTTATGCAAAATCTTTGGGTATAAAATATCGTGATTATTTAACAGAAACGGTAGATGAATTATTATATAGAAGAATTGTTAATAAAGACTTTTTTATTAAAAAGATTGAAAGAGTATTAAAAGAGACGGCGATTGATTGTGAATTAAATAAAAATATAAATAATTATTGGGACAAAGATGTTGATTATTCACGTGAGTGTGATTATAATATGTGTTATTATAAATGTAGAGGGTTTAAGAATGATGTTCAATATGTAGATATTAGTTTAGATTTAAATAATTTTAGAATTAAATCGGTATATTTTTTTAAAACTAATGAATGGCAGAGTTATTTAGAATTAGAAAATCAAAAAACAATAATTGATATATTGAATCATTTTAATATAAATTATAGTAATATTAAATATAATGGCGCCGCCGACACACATATAGAATATAATAAAGAATTAATTAATAAACTAAAATATTATATTAATATTAAAGGCGCTTATTATGATAGTGAAAAGAATAAATATGTATATGAAACTCCTTTGGTTGATTTAGATATAAGCACTTATAATATATATTTTTCGCAACCTCAAATTAATATGGCTTTATTATATATTAGACAATTATTTCAACATAATTTAATTTTGAAAGAAGAAAATATTATTCAATTGATTAATAATACAAATGCGTTAATTGATGTTGAATTTATTAGAGCGGCATTAGGACAATTAGTTGGTAATAAGCCATATGTTCAACCAATAACAATTAAAGATAAATATAATAGATTAGGTTATATTTTATATATTAATGAATATTATATGTTTCAGCCCTTTGAACTATTAAATCAAAAGATTCCAATTTATTATAAAAATAATCCATTACAAATTAAGAAATCGTTTATTGAATTAAATAATTTGAAAAAGAATACACATTTTGATACAGAAATTATTCCAAACAAGGAGATATTTAATATTAAAAACATTAATGTATTTATTATGCATTGTGAATATTTATTTAATAAGAACAAAGATAATAATTTGTTAAATGATTTAATAAATATCGCATTAATTAGATATGAAATTGATAAGAATTATACATTATTTGAACAAGAGGAGATATATAAATATATAATAATACAAGTTAATAAATTAGAAAACACGGTTGAAAATGAAACAAATAATTTATATAAAATAGCAAATATATTAACAGATTATTATAAATATTTATCATTGGTTCATATATATAAAAACGTGATATATATTATTTTTAATTATAATTATGTTTATAAATTTAATGATAAGATTAATAAATGGATTAAAATTATAGTTGATGAGTCGGATTCTATTGTAATGAACTATAATGAATATGATTTAATTCCCGTTAATAATAATATAACAGGTATATATGGATTTATGGCGGATTCATATACAAAATTCCCACGTGTTAAAAATATATATAATAATAAAAAACAAAACTTTAATAGAACATTAAATACAATTAATAAAATTAATTCTTATATACAATCTAATGATAATTTAAATAATATTAAATTTAAATTTAATAATAAAATACACGAAAATGTTAAAAGCACATTTGATGGAGATAAATCAAAGAAAACATTTAAGAGTGGATTAAATTGTAATCAAAATACAACCCAAGCGCGAGAATTATTAGCAACTTTATTTAATATGTTTAAGAATGAAGAAATATATTATAAAGATAATAGAATAACAGTGGAATTTTTAGAAGAAGAATTATATTATTATACAGAATGCGACAAAATTGCGATTGTATTGAAAATATTAGATATTATTGAATACAAAAAAGTAAGATGGTTCTTATCACCTTTTGAAACAGAATATTTTATACCTTTAATTAAATTTGAAAATGTATTATATTAATTGCTTTGCCGCGAGTTCAAAGACAAAGTAATTTGTAGCATTTATACAAGCAGGGCAACCCGCGCCACACCCAGCACCAACAGAAACACCAATGTGACCACGCTTTTGATTACAAAAAACGCGGTAAAGTTCGGCCTCTTCTTGAAGGTATGTGCCTCTTTCTAAGAGGATTTGTTCAATATTCGCAATGAGGGCTTGGCATTCTTGGATTAATGCTTCCATAATGCGAGCATATATATGTATATAATATATATGCCCTCATAATAAGGAATTAATTAATCAATTATAAATTATATATATATTATATATTATATATGTCATTAATTAATTCAATTAAAGATAAGATATTATCAATAGATTATAGAACAACAACATATGATGGATGGGATACAAGTTTAATAGAATTACCTTTGGAGGACCGTTTATTAAACGCAGATAAACATTTAAATAAATTATATAAAGAAAAGGCAGATATAGAAGCAAAGTATAATAAACAAGTTTTGTCGCGTTTAAATGAGGAATCAGCATATTCAAATAATATTAAAATGATTGATTCTCATATTCAAGGATTACAAAATGAGATTAATAAATTTATAGATTCATTAAAATATATTAAACAAACGGATACTATTAATCACGAAGAAACATTAAAAAATATGGAAAAAATCATTGATTTTGCGCAATTATTAAATAATAAATATGCGCCAAATAAAACTTCTATTTTTGATTATATTAATATGACTGGCACACAAACTAAAATAGATTATAATATTTTAATGATACAAAATAAAAAAATGGCAGATACAATAGAATTGATGAAAGAATATGAAAAACCATATGAATATAAAATAAAAAAAATAGATGAAACAATTGCGACTATACAAAGAGAAATTAAATTAATTAAAAATTTTAAAACAGATATTAATAAATGCGCAAGTGGCGCAAGTGGCTCTAATTAATATATAATATATAATGTCAGACCAAATTATTTATGATAGTGATTTTATTGATTATATAAGTAATAATGATAGTTATTATTTTTTTATTAGATTTTTTATGCCCAATTGTAATAATGAAACAATAAAGGATAATATATGGTATATGGAATTTTATAATGAATATTATGATGAACAAACAAGGGCAAATCCAATTCATAATGATATAACGGCATTTTATATTTTTGAATATTTTATGGATGATTATTTTAATGATATACCAAATAATATAAAAAATTATTATGTTCATATGTAATAAATGCGCCAATTGCGCTAATTGCGCTAATTGCGCCAATTGCGCTAATTGCGTTAATTAAAAATAATATAATAATATATAGTCATATATAATGTCGGACCTTTTAGAACAAATGTGTTATGATAGTGATTTTATTAATTATATTAAAGATTTTAATGGTTGTAGTTATAAAGAACACTGTCACAATAGTTTTTTAAGGTTTTTATTATATGATAATGATATTAAAGAAAATCATTGGTTTACTGATTTTTATAATAATTTTTATGATGAACAAACAAGGGCTAATCCTAAACATAAAGAATTAATAGGATTTTATATATATACTTTGGAGCATTTTTTAGATGAAAGTTTAACTTATGATCCATATGATATAAAGAATTATTATTTTTATTAATTATATAAAATATTTTAATTGTTGTAGTGTATAATAATTTTTATGATGAATATAAACAAAGGCTAATCCTTAACATAAAGAATTAATAGCATTATATATATATACTTTGGAGCATTTTTTAGATGAAAGTTTAACTTATGACCCATATAATATAAAGAATTATTATTTTTATTAATTATATAAAGAAATCGGCAATTAAATAATATATATGTTTCTAATATTAAATTTTTGTATATGAGGTTTTATATTAAGTTTATAATTATTCATTATTATGTTTTGTAAAATTATTTTATCATTTTCATATTGACAATTATAAAATAAGTCAATATTGAATGCTTTATTAAAGTTTTTTATTACTATCTTTTTTTTTAATAGGAAATTTATATATTTTACATTTATTCTATAAGCAATAAAATAATGTAATAAATTTAGGCCTTTAATATTAACTTGATTTATATCAATACCTTTTTTAATTAAAAATTTAAATAATTCATAATCTGTATTATTTAGACGCCAACGCCAATCTATTATTGTAAATAATATATTTTCTTTTACTTGTGTTCTGGTCATACCTGATTTTATTAAAAAATTAATGATTTTAATATTAGTAAAACGACCTTCTGCTAATACATATTTAATATCTATATAATCAATAAACCATTTATTATTATTAATAAAATATTTAATAAAATTATAATTATCAGATTCTAATAATAAATTAAATAAATAAAATGGGTCTTTATTATTATAATCATAATGCTTTGTTGCTAAATATAATTTGATTTCATTTTTTATTTTGTTTTTCATTCTTATATATAATATATATATATATATTATATATGGAAAAATATTTTATAAACAAGGCGCCAAAGAATGGCGCAATTATCGCACAAGTTTTTTATGATTATGTTAAAGATGATGATAAAATTCTGTTTATTAGAACGCCAACAACAGGCGGTTGGCTTGATGATATGAAAATAAAATCCCCTAATTTAAATATTACTCGTATTTTATATCAATCTCCAAAACAACCTAAACGCAATGATGCTATTAGTCACGAAGAATTAGAAGATTATTTAACAAAATTAAATCAAACATTTGATATTATTGCTATTGACCCTTTTCACGAATATGAATATTCTTTACAAGATTTTAATCTATGTAATAGATTTTTATCAGAAAATGGCCTATTATTAAGTCACGATTGTTATCCAAGTAATAAAAATTTGGCCGCGCCCTTATTCAATCCCGGTTGTTGGTGCGGAGAAACTTATAAAGCATTTGTTCGCTTTGCTTATGATAATCCTCAATATTATTATTGTTTATTAAATACTGATACAGGAATTGGAATATATAGTAAAACATTACGCCCTGATTTAATTGAATTAAAAACAAATTTAAACAGAGAATTACAATTAGAATTTTTAAATAAACCAGCGGGATTAATTTGGGATTTTTTTAATAATAATAGTTTATTAATAATTAATGCTTTATGTGTTTAAATTTTGTTTTTAGTATATAATTCAAAGTATATAGTTATATATAAATAGATATGATTAATTTTGATAAAATTAAATCCTTTGATATGAATAAAATTACAAATAAAATATCTGTTATTGTTGGTAAAAGAGCCGCAGGTAAAACGACATTAATTCAAGATTATTTATTTATAACTAAAAATAAACATATAGACAATTATTTATGTATTGAACGAGATGAGAATTCACTTAGACCATATATAAAAAATATGACAAGAGAATATGATACTAATTTATTAGAAACACTTATAAATAAACAAAGAGAATTAAAAAAGGAAACCAATGATACTCGTGGATTATTTATTATGGATTATTATATTGATATGAAACAGTGGCGCAAAGATACAAATCTATCATATTTATTTTTGAATGGCGCAAGAAGTAATAATATTACAACAATTATTACTCAACAATATTATGAATTACCCCCTATGTATAAAGAAAATATTGATTATTTATTTTTATTTAAAAATATATCTGATAATGAATTGTTAAAAATATGGAATAAATGGAATATATTGAATATTTTTGAAACATATGAATGTTTTAAACAAATATTAGATAAAGCAACCGAAAATTATGGATGTTTAGTTATTGAAAATGGCAATAGACCAAATTTTTATACATATAAATCAATATTACATAATGAAGAAGAATCAATATTACATAATGAAGAAGACGCAATATTACATAACGAAGAAGAAGATGCAAATTATGGCCATATAAATAAAAGAATTAAAATATGTGAATAAAATTACTAAAAATAAGCGCCATTTATGCGTTTATATATATGTTATAATATATATATATTATATATATAATATATACTTATAATGAAAAAAACACAACCAAATGAACCAATTAATATATTATTTAAACGTTTTAGAATGACTCAAATAACCCCAAATAAGATATTGGTATTTATTGGTAAAAGAAATACGGGAAAATCAGTTTTAGTGATTGATTATTTATATTATAATCAAGATATGCCATTTTGCACATGTATATCACCAACTGATGATTTAAACTTAACATTTAGGCCACATATACCAAGTAGATTTATCTTTGACTCTTATTCGCCTTCATTAATAGAGAATTTTGTAAAACGTCAAAGGGCATTAAAAATGCGTAAAAAGAATGCCTTAGCAGGTCGTGGAGACCCAAGATATAAGAATATTGATAGCCGTGGATTACTTATAATGGATGATTTATTAGCAGATGTTGAAAAATGGAAAAAAGACCCAAATATTGCGTGGATATTTATGAATGGACGCCATGCAGATATTACATTAATATTAACTATGCAGTATCAAATGGGTATTCCGCCAGTAATGAGAGTTAATATTGATTATTTATTTATATGTAAAGAGGTTAAAAGAACAGAATTAGATAAATTATGGAAAAACTATGCGGGAGTATTTCAAACATTTGATATGTTTTTACAAATATTAAATCAAGCAACAAAGAATTATGGTTGCTTAGTTATTGATAATACAAGTCAATCGGATAAATTAGAAGACCAAGTATATATATATAAAGCGGCATTAAGAGAGAATGATGATTTTAAATTATGTTATAAAGAGTTTTGGATTGATAATGATGATTATGTTAATATGGATTTACAACAAAAGGCGGGAATTATATCAAATAATGATAATAATTTACAAAACCAATTATATGAAAGAAGTTCAAAGTTTAAATTTAATATTAAAACAAATGATAATTATTAATTTTATTTATATATTATATATGATAATTAAACAATTATTAGACACTTTGTATTCTAATAATTCCCCATATTTATCTTGCGAAGAAAAATATATTGATAATGGGTATCCTCATACAAATATTTTATATGATTTATTACAAATATTATTTACAAATATTGAACCAACCTATATTGTTGAATGTGGTAGTATGTTGGGAGGTTCAGCAATAAGAATGGCAGAAACATTAAAAAAAAATAATAAATCAACAGAAATAATATGTATAGACCCATTTACGGGTGATGTTAATATGTGGGATTGGGAAAAAAAAGGTGGATGGCGTTTTTTAAGATTAGAAAATGGTATCCCTACAATTTATAAAAGATTTTTAGCAAATTGTAAATATAGTGGATTTGAAAATAAAATATTGCCGATAAATACAACAACAACAGTAGGAATAAAATTATTACAAAGATTATTTATTCAAAAAAGAATTAATATATTACCTAATTATATATATTTAGATTCAGCACATGAAAAAGATGAAACATTTATTGAGTTATCTTTATGTTGGAATTGTTTAATAAAAAATAGTATATTATTTGGCGATGATTGGGATTGGAGTGCTGTTAAAGATGATGTAATTAAATTTTCAAATACAATAAAAGATAAAACAGATTATGACAATTTAAACAAAATTTATAATTTAATAAATGGTTCAGAAATTTTTAATGAAAATATTTTATTATATAAAGGCCAATGGGTTTTATTTAAAAAATAAATAAGTTAATTTTCATATAGAATTTCGGTTTTAGGAATTTCTTCATTATATGAATAGAAAATAAAATATTCTAAAAACATTTGTATATAATAATTCTTTTTTAATGAGACGTTATTAACAAGTTCTCTAAATATATCCCAATTAAATTTAGTATAATCAACATATTTGTTATTTGTTTTTTTTATAAATTGTTTTAAATATTGTTCAATATTTGGAGATTGTTTATCTAAAATATGTAATGTATTTAATATACCATATGAAAACATTGATATATCTGAATATGGTTTTTTTTCTGGTAATAATGATTTGTCATTGATATTATTATATACATAAAAATCGGATAAATTATCAGAATTAAAAATTGTATTATAACCTTTTATATTATTTATTTCATATGTTGCGCGACCCCAATCAATTATCTTTGCTATATATCCATATGTTGGGATTCTATAAATCCCCGTGGTTTCTTTATATGTATATTTATAATATAAAAATTGTTTATCTGTTTTTTTTAACATTATATTACCAATATGTAAATCATTGTTTTTTATTTTATATAATTCATACATTGTCATAATTGCCATATTTATTTGAAATATAATAGAAGGTAATATGTCAGTGCCATTATTTTTTAAATATTCAAATAATGAAATATCATTTCTTTCTGTTATTAATACATAACAAGGATGATTTTTTATTGTTAAATTTATTTTTGTTTTATCTTCGGCGTCTTCGGTTTCATTTTCTGCGGGCGTTGATTCGCTTTCAATTGGACTATTTTCAAAATCAGAATCGGAATCTGTATTAAAATCAAAATTAATATATGCTAAATTTTTATTAACTAAATTATCAATTACAAGTTTGTTTGCTTTATTATTTATTTGACTATATTCTAAATTATATTCAAAATTTGGGTCATTTAGTTTAAATACACAATAAAACATATTAAATGAAGGAGATAAATTGTTCTCGTATATACGAGATACAACATAATTTAGAAATATTTCTATATTAGCAGGGGAATTTGTATTATATATTTGATTATAATATTTATAAGTTGGTTCTTTATTAAATAAATCCATATTCAAAAAGTCGCATTGAATAAATGATATTTTTTTTATATATATATCTTGTAGTATCAATTCATTTGTTTTTTCGGAAAATATTAAACCTAAATCGTTAGATTCTAATTTTATTAATTTATTACTATTATTAAAACAAATATGTTGAGGGGTATTTTTAAATTCTTTAAATAAATGAAAATTTGGATTAAATAAATTAATATCACTTTTATTTACATTAAAATAAGTTGTAATACTATTTAATAGTTGATTCTTTGTAATCCAATCATATTTACTATAATTTAACATATATAATATATAATATAAATAATATATAATTTCAATTTTCTCGTGACGTCAGTAATTGAAAATTGAAATTATATATTATATATTATATAACATGCATGCTTAATAATAATATTATTGATTTGATTAAAACTATTAAATTCTTACCAAAGAAATTTAATAGTGATAATAAAGCCGATAAATATATATCTAATTTTATAATAATATTAGAAAACTATTCATTAATTAATAATAAAGATTATTTTGTAATATTATTAAATGATTTAAAATTAATAGAAAATAAAATAGATTATTCAACTATTTTATTTTCTGCTATAATATATTTAGATTATTCATTATTTAATGAAATATATAAATTGGGTTTTACTATAAATAACCCAGATTATTTTAATATAAATACATTATTATATAAAATATACAAACACGATAATAATGCCATTTCAATTAATAATAAAATTATTTTTCTAAAAAATTATTATGTTATTAATAATAAATTAATTTATTGTTTCAATTATATATTTAAATGTAAATTACATTCATATTCACTAAGCACAACAATGAGCCCCACAATGAGCCCCACAAAAAAAACAACAAAGGCAATTAAACCAAAAAAATCACCAACCCCTATTAAATTATATAGAAGCCCCCTTGGGCGTAAAATTTAATCTGTTGGCGGCGCCTGTGTTTCTTCTTCAGCCATTTCCTTTGAAAAATCCTCGGCCAATTTTTCAATATTTAATTCTTTCATATTTTCCCCCATTTGATTAATAACCTCTTTGGGAATAAAATCACCAAATATTGATTCGGCCTTTTCTTGAAACTCATTGAACATTTTAGATATCTTTTTGGGGTCAAAGGCGCCATCTTCCGTGCCATTAGTGCCATTAGCGCCCGTGCCCCCGAATTCTTTAAACATATCAGCATAATTACCAAATCCATCAACTCCAAATTCTTTAAACAACATACTAAATACATTACCAAATCCATTTTCTTCCGCAATCTTAGAACATTGTTGTTTCATATTATCAAAATCAAAATCAGGGAAAACTTCTTTTAATCGTGTCATTAATAGTTTAAATTTATCAGCAAGTTTCTCTTTAGTAAATGCCCCACTTGTAAATTTATTTTTAATTGTTTTAATCAAATTTTTAGCAATAGTAATAATCTTCTTGGTAAATGTGGTATTAATTTTATCCATTGGTTTGTTACCTGAATTTATTTCTTTAAATATATCACTAAATATACCCATTATATCTCCAAAATCGCCAAAATCGGCGAAAACCTCTTTAATTATTCCAAATATTTTAAATACCTTATCAAAACTTGAACTATCATCCTCGTCTTTCAAATCTTTTAATGTTTCTTTAATTTTATCATTTAGATTTAAATTATTAAACATTCCAATAAATAATTCTTTTTGTTTATTAAACACATTATTTACATCATTAATATTATTTTGTGCCATCTTTGCCGATAAATAAATAGATTGTAAATAATTAAATATTGACTTTTTTGTTGTATTTGCCCCTTCAATTGTATATTGATTCTCACCATCGCCAATATTTGAATTAATATATTTAAATAATAATTTAAAATCCAACCCTTTTAATAATTTCATCGGCAATTCTTGATAATCATTACTAAATATACCCTCATCATATTTTGAAATTAATTCAATATGTGGTTCCAAAGTTTCAATCAATGTCTTAATATATTCAAATGTTTGGCATTTTTTATAATATTTAAATGATTTACCAATATCGTGTTTAAATTCAGGAAATGTATTAAACAAAGATTTATAAAATAAATTCATATTTTTATCAAATAATTTTACATTGTCGCAATTATTATATATATTATTTTCTGTTGCCATTAATATATATATATATTATATATTATATAATATATATTTAACTTATATAATATATAATATATAATTTTAAAATTGAATATATAATATAATATATAATATATAACGCATAATGGGGGTTCCGGGTTATTTTAGTTGGATATTAAAAAAATATAATAAAGACGCTTTAATTAAATCAAAAATAGAATGTAAAATAGAGCATTTGTTTTTTGATTTAAATTGTGCGATACATCCAGCAGTTAAAAAAAATCCGAATTATACAATGGAAGAAATGTATAAAGCCGTTTTTGATTATATTGAAGATATATTGGATTTTGTTAAACCAACTAAAACAATATATATAGCAATTGACGGCGTAGCGCCAAGGGCTAAAATGGAACATCAAAGAATGCGGCGGTATAAATCAGTATTATATAATAAGTTGGCCAATGTTGAAGAAAAACACGATTATAATATGATTAGTCCGGGAACTGTTTTTATGAATACATTAAATGAAAAATTAGAGGATTACATTAATATAAAAAACAAAACTACAAACAAAGATTATATTTTAAGTGGGTCAAATGAACCGGGCGAAGGGGAACATAAAATATTTAATTATATAAGAAAAAATGAGGAAATGAAAAACATTGGGATATATGGATTAGATTCTGATTTATTATTTTTGAGTTTAATAAATTATAGAACAAATATGTTTATTATAAGAGAAAAACAAAATTTATGCCCTGAAATGACTGATTTATCTAATTATTTATATTTGGATATATCATTATTAAGAGAAAAATTATTAGATACATTATTATCAGATAATAAAAAAACAATAATTGATTATTGTTTTTTCTGTTTTTTTTTAGGAAATGATTTTTTGCCAAATTTGCCTTCTTTAAAATTAAAAGAAGGCGGGGTTGATATATTAATAAATATATATTTAATGATTAAACAAGATTTACCAAATGAATATTTGATTAATGGAGTTGAAATTAATCATTTTTTCTTTTATAAATTTATTAATAAATTATCAATAATTGAACAAGAAACATTAGATATAATTAATGAAAACAGGATTATGCGAATTAATAGATTTATTAAAAGAATGAAATATATGCCACCAGAAGAAAGAAAAATGGAAGAGCTTAAATATGTTGAATGGAAAACGCCGGATTTAATAAAATTTAATCAGCCTAATTGGAAACAAAGGTATTATTCTTATTATAATATTAATCCCAAAAAAATAAAATATGTATGTGACGATTATGTAAAAACAATGATATGGTCTTTATTATATTATATGGGATTAAATAATAATTGGACTTGGTATTATAAATATCATATTGGGCCAGCAATATCAGATTTTAATAATTATTCACCTATTAAAAAGGTTGAGTTTAAAGAAAATAATCCTGTTCATCCATATTTACAATTATTATATATATTACCTTTTGAAAGCCTTAACTTATTACCAGATTATATATATAATACATTAAAAGAACAAGATATTTATACCCATTTATATTATCCGGCAGAAGTTAAAATAGATTTTATGAATAAACAATATTTTTTTGAATCTATATTAAAATTACCAGAAATAGATTTGAAAAAAATGGAATATTTATTTCTTAATTCCCCCCCAAAATAGTTTGGGGACCCCGCCCCCGCGAGCTTAATTTAAGGAAATAAAATAACAAATAAAACATATAAGCCTAATATTTGTGACCAGTGATCCATCTTTTTAACCCCGGAGACTAATTTACATAAGACGCAATTCCATAAATATTTACCAAGAACAGCAAGTAAAATAATTAAAACAACTAAGGCAACAACAGTGGCAAGAAATTCTAAACTATCTTTTTGATTTGAATCTAAAAAGTGTTCGGGTTTGTTTCCGGTTTTCATTTTATAAAGCATATTATGAATCTTTTCTTTGAGTTCAGAGTATAATTTTGTCATTATATATATAATATAAAAATAAAATTAATTATTTAAAAAAAAATAATTAATAAAAAAATAATTATATATATATAATATATAATATATGACTTTACATCCTTATTTAAAAAAGGCAATATTATTGGCACTTTTTCTTGTATGCTTAAATGTAATTTTAGGGGTAATCTTTGGAATATCTAAAAATATGTGGTCTCATAAAACGACTAAAAATATTGATAAGGGAATTCTAATAGCAAATGCTATAACATTTGTTGTTGTGTTTTGTTTAATTATGTGGAATTTCGCGACATATATTTTAAATAAAAAATAAAATAAATATTTATATAATATATAATATATAATATAATGAATATTTATTTAAAAAAGGCAATTATATTAGCGATTATAGTAGTGGTTTTAAATGTTTTAGCAGGTATTTTCTACGGAGTATCAAAGAATATGTGGTCTCATAAAACAACTAAAAATATTGATAAAGGTATGATTATTGGGAATTCTTTAACCTTTATTATTGTTTTTACCGTGGTTGTTTGGAATATTGGTATGTATATAATGAAAAAATATTAAGGCGCGCCATATAAAAAATATTAAGGCGCGCCATATAAAAAATATTAAGGCGCGCGTGTGCCAAAAAATATTAAGGCGCGCGTGTGCCAAAAAATATTAAGGCGCGCGTGTGCCAAAAAATATTAAGGCGCGCCATATAAATAATATTAAGACGCGCGTGTGCGTATATAAAAAATATTAAGGCGCGCCATATAAAAAATATTAAGGCGCGCCATATAAAAAATATATTTATATATTATATATGAAAAAATCAATAATATATTTATATATAATTATTTTTATATTAATTTGCTATTCAATTTATTATCAAAGCGATAATTCTGTCACATCTAATATGTTAGGTATTGATAATTCGCATATTTTATATGTATTAATTGACTTTGTAGTTTCTTTTATTGTATTATGCGGCTGTCTCATTTTTATATATTCAATATTTTCTTCTAACGAGGATAATAAAACTTCAAAAAAAACAAGAATAACACAAATACTTAACCAAGCGGCAAAATAAATTCCACGTGTGCTCTCGCATTCATACTCGCACGTGCACTAACAATAAATAAATAATTTTTCAATCTCTTGTTTATTATAAATTCCGATTTTTGAAGTTGAATCCCATTCACTATATGATATTATTACATTAGAATCATTAACAATAAGCCCTAAACAATATTCTATTTTCTCTTTGCTTAATTTAAATACTGTTGTATATTTTAATAATTTCATATTATTATCAAATACACTAATTATATTATAATATATGCGGGGATTACCATAACGAACTAAATGTTGAATAAACCAAATTTCATCACCATAATTAAATCCATTTGTTGAACCTCTACACCAATTAAAAACCCCGGGCATTTCTGAATTAGTTGTGTTAATTGTTAATTCAAATGGTTCAGTATTAGCCGCTGGTATATCGCATATAATCAAAGGGCTCCATTGATAAATCATTTTCAATTCATTATTTATATTAACATATACCCAATTCTTTTCACAAGAAGTATCTTTAAATGATTGCTTAATTTCTTTATAATTATTCATATTATAATAATCATCACTAATATATACTCCTATTTTATTATTATTATGATATCCTGTTCCTGTTGAACAAATGTGGCCTTTGTAATTAAATATTTTAATATCTTCAATACCAATATATAAACGCTCCTCATATTTTGGATATAAAATCCTCTCACTAATTATTTCAAAATCGGAATTTAATTCAACGGCTTTATTAACTGTTATTACATTTTTATAATATTTATTTTCCCCTGTTGAACGATTTATTGTATAATTAACATATCTAACATTACATAAATATCCATTAAGGGGCCCAGGAATAATTGAACAAGAAGAAGAAGTCATTGGAATATTATTTTTATAAGTAAAAGTTGAGGAAATATTATGTGTTTTTTCAGCGGGTAATAATATATCATAATAATGATAATTACCTAATAAATTATGAATTTTAGGATACCGATTACACTTATTTAAAACAATCATTGCTTCTTTTGATATATTTTTAATATCAGCATAAAAAGCAAATATAGTATATTCAAAGTATAATTCCCATTCATAAATACTATTTTCTAAAAATAAAAATCCATCTCTTTCATATTTTTTATTTAATATATCAACCGCTTGATTATAATATTTTAATGCGTCTTGAGCAAATGGACGACCAAGTTCTCTATAATAATTAATAATTTTATATAAATTTTCTATACGTCTTGGCTGAACTTCTAAACATTTATTCCAATATTTTATTGCTAATTCCGGTTTATTTAATTCTATATAACATTTACCCATCATATAATATGATTGCCATACTTCTTCGCACCATTGACCTTTTAAATTAACTTTTTTTGTATAAGTATCAATTGCTTCATTATATAAACCCAAATTTTTATATGAATTTCCCAAATAAAATAAATAACGTCCATTATTAGGCTCTTTTACCAACGCTTCATTTAATAATCTAATATCACGTTCAAATTTATCGGATTTAGAACCACCATCTCCAATATCTAATATAAATAATATATCTTTGGAAACGTGAATTTTTCTATTAAGTGAATTTGGATAAGATAAAAATTCGTGTGTGACGCCAACATATTTTAATTCTTCTGTGTTTTTAATTATTCTAACATTATTATAATAATAATCATTATTACCTTGTAATATATAAAATATATCTCCTGAATCTAATATTGATTTATTAAACACTTTATTAACTTGTAAAATCATATCGGCATCTAATAATAATATATAATTTGCCAAAGTATCTTTAAATTCATAACATTGTTGTAAAGCAAAGGTTCTATTATATTCAAAATTAATAAAGGGTTCTTTAACAATTTTTCCCGGGATATTTTTCTCTTCCATAAATTCCTTAATTATTTCACAAGTATTATCTGTTGAACCCGTATCACAAATACAATAAGAATCTATTAAATTATATACGCTTTCTAATAATCTATGAATAATTTTTCCTTCATTTTTAACAATCATATTTAAACATAAAGTGGGCATTATATAATATATATATTATATATTATATATAATAAATGTGCGAAAATGGCGCATATAATATATTTCCTTTGAATACATATTATGAAGAAATAAATAATTCAAATAACAAATATGATTTAAATTATACAACATATAATTATTTTATCAAAAAGGATTTTATATATTCAATAATTAAAATTTATATTTATTCTGCTAATGATATTAAATTATTAATGTTAATGGATATTATTGATAGAAATAAATTTATTTATTTATTAGAAAAAGAAGATATAATTATATTAATGAATAATTTAAACAAAGAGGAAAAAATGGCAATATTAGATTTTTTTTGTGAAAGGCGCCAAGTGAATGATATATATTTAAAATATTATATAAATTGCGCATTTAAATTAAAACATTTATTAAAATATGAGATTAAATGCGCATTATATATATATATAAATGATAAAACATATTATTCAAATAGATTTATTAGTGATATATTATTAATTAATAATGCAGAGTATGTTAATACTTATTTTAAACATAATATAAATGCTATAAATAAAATCACTGGTTTAAAAAAACCCGCGATTAAAGAAATAATTTCCTTTGCTCGTAGTAAAACCAACGGCGCCGAAGAATATTTAAATAATGAAATTATGATTCATATAATTCTTATCTTAGCCCTTAATAAAGATACAACTATATATTATTGGTTGAAATATTCCAAAATATTATTAAGTAAGAGATTAATTATGTATTTATATTATCAATTTAAACATATACATAAAATGAATAAAATATTATATTATATTTCAAATTTGGAAAATAATTTTAAATTAATTAAATATTTAGAAATGGGAATCGGCTTCTAAGGGAGGGGAAAGTTTTTTGGAATTAAGGGGAAAGTTTTTTGGAATTAAATATTATTTATATATTAATATATAATGAAAATCCACGATAAATACTTTGAAGATATAAATAATAAATATAATAGAACATATACAAAGAAATCATTGAATTTATATTATAAAATTTTGCCCAAATATGTTAATTTTTTAGCTTTAATTAAAAAACCTTCGGCACAAGCGAAAGAGATAATTAAATATGTAATACAACATAATATAAATATGAATGAATATGTAGATTTTACAAATTATGTGCATGTTCCATTATATATTTATATTTTTCATATTGATAATATTGAATTAGTTAAAGCAATGAAATATTTAATATTAGAACATAAAATTATGATAAATTATGATTTAAAGATTGATAATATTGGGCCGCCAATTCCACATTTTTTAATTACTTGTAATGCTAAATATATTAAATATATTAAATATAATGAATGCGCACATTGGCCTAAATTAATTGAAGAATTATATATTTATATGTTTATTAATGGTTTAATTGATAGATATCATATATTAGCAAAGTATATTGATTTTAATAATTTATCTGGCAATATATCAGGCCCCGTAATATATGAAATGTTAATATCATTATTATCTAAAATACAAATTATATGTTTAGCCCCAGATACAAATAAAATTGAAAAATTGTTCAATAATTATATTGAAATATTTAAAATATATAAAATTAATCCCTTTGTTAATAATATATGTTTATCTAATACAAAGGAGGATTTATATCAAATATGTTTAAATTGGTATTTAGTTCCTTTTATTAAATATTTTCAAGAAAATGGCGCAGGCGCGCCAGAAGGCGCCCGTGATTTGTATTATTATAAAGATTTTAATATACAAGTTTGCGCATTTTTTAGACAATTATTTAATGACCGTAATTATAGTGAATTATGTAATTTATTAAATAAAGAAATTGATATTAGAGCTTATTAATAAATATATATATAGTTGCCTTTAATGTATTTATTATGCGATTTATATATTAATACATTTTATTATTGTTCAATATATAAGTATAATACATATGTTTTAATTAATAGGAAAAATGGCCCAAATATTAATTATTCTTTGGATTCATTAATAGAAAATACAATATTTGATTTAATATATTATAAAACAAATTTATCATTTAAAGAAAATATTTATATTAAAGAATATATTAAACATAGTAAAAGCAGTGATTTTAATTTATGGGATAGTTGGGGAGACATAGCAAAGGATAATAAATATATTAAATTAAATGTTAATTTTAATTTAGAAGCAGTGGAAGCCACATAAGCTATGGAAGCCACATAAGCTATGGAAGCCACATAAGCTATGGAAGCCCAGGAAATTACTAATTAATGAAATATATAATAATCTGCTAAACGATAATTTTCAAAATCGGATTTTGTGAAATAATAATCGCCATTATTTATTTTATTTAAATATGTTTTATAATCAATATTAATTCTTTTTGATTCATATAGATTTATTGAATCAGATAATAGTTTGAATTTATGAATATGTTCAATAACATTTAATAATTTGCCTTCTATATATACGTGTGCTTGATGCTGCATAAGTTTGCTATTATATTTAATATATCTTTCATTACAATTTTGGAATATAGTAAATGCCATTGAATATGCTTTTTCAGCATAACAAGAAATATTATTTGCTTTTATAAAATCAATCATATCAAGGCCTTTATATACGTCACCGCCATTTGATTTAATATGAATTATATTATTATGTTTATAATTTGCTTTAATATATGTATAATCTGATTCATTATTTAATTTAATAAAGTTAGTTGGATTAATATATTTGTATTTTTTTATTATTCTATTTGGTGCGGGTAATTGTAGGGGCTTATATAGATGTATTTGTGTGGGCTTATGTAATTGCTGTGGCGCCAGCTCTTTATTAAATAAGATATTTAATATAATAAGAACAAAAAGGATAAATATATTTCTTTTTAAATTTACATTTATAATATTAATATATGACATTTCTACCACTTAAACAAAAAGCTATATATAATTGTTCTATTAAATATAATAGAATAATAAATATAATAAAAATAAAATAAAATTTATTTAACATATATATATTATATATTCAATAATTTTCAATTTTCAATTTCCTGAATATATATTAGCATTAACAATCTTTTGTTTTTCTAAATTGTAATTAAAATTCATAATAAAATCAATAAAATCGTCTTTGATAATTAAATCGTGTTTATCAATATAATGTAATAATAATGGCGACCATTCAAATCCACATATTGATTTATAATTATATTTCATATTTTTATAAATATATTTATATCCACATTTAAAAATACATTTATCTTCATAATGTTCAATTAGATTTGCTTTGTTTTTATTTTGAGTTGTAATATATTGTATCATAACGCCTGTTTGGACATAATTTAAAGCATTAATAATATTGATTTTATCAACTTGGGGGAGTTTTTCATATTTATTAATTTCAATAACTGTTTTTATCTTTGGTTTTTTATTTAATTTAAAATTAATACATTTACACATTATATACTATATACTTATATAATATGAAAATAGAAAAAGATTGTATTAATTATAAAATGAAAATAAGTAAATACAAAGGGCAAAATATTAAAACATATATAACAACATTATTTACATATAAAGACATATGTAATAAATTAATTAAGACAACAGATGGCGCAGAATTAAAAGCAAAAAAGTTAAATACAATTAATTATATTACAACAAATTATGAGGCCGGTGCTATATATATTGAAATTAAGGATAATAAAATCGCAGATTTATATGCTTTGGTTAATTTGGAATTTAAAAATAAATGGCATTCATATTTACCAAAGGATTTTAATTCATATAGTTATAATAAAGAGAAGGAACGTGTTTTAAAAACTCGTGTATTTGAACCGGCTGCTAAATTAAAAAGCCCGGAATATTGGACTAAAAATGGTTTTTTAATAAATATGTTTAATTATGGAACTATATTTAATTCATATCAATTAGAATTAATAGATTTAATAAAAGAAACATTAAATAAAAAGAAAATAAAAAACATTTGTTTTATAATATGGACAAAAGATGTGCCTTTATTAAATTATACTGGCAAAGATATTTATATACCACAATATAAAATAAATATACAAGGCAAACAATTTTTACCTATTTTATCACAATCAACATTAAAAGGGTTTTTAGATATTCCAATTCCTAATTCTGAAGAATGGCAAATATGTAGAAAATTATATTTTCCCCCGCCAAAATATGATAAGAAAAATAAAACATTTAAATGTTCATATTTTAATACAAATTTAATTCAGAAATATGAATGGAAAGATAAAATAGAAAAAGGGTTTTTCCGCGGGTCTTCAACTGGTTATTATAATGATTTGCGTAATCCACGCTTACTTGCCGCACATTTAGGAACACAATATCCGGAATTATTAGATACAGGAATTACAACATTTGTTAAAAGAGATAAAATTATTGATGGCGAAATATCATATTTTATACCAAACAATTTTGGATTAACAGCGGCGCCATTTGTAAATAATTTAGAATTTGGAAAATATAAATATATAATTAATATTGAAGGTAATGGATTACCATATAGAAAACCAAGTTTATTTTTTTATAGTTCTGTAATATTAGATGTTCAAAGTAATTTTAAAAGTTGGTTTGAAATAGACGAATTATTAAAACCATATGTTCATTATATACCAATAAAAAGTGACTTATCCGATTTAGTTGAAAAAATAGAATGGTGTAAAAATAATGATGAAGAATGTAAAAAAATAGCAATGAATTGTTATAATTTTGCTTTGACTCATTTTAATTATGATTTTTATTTAAATTATATGAAAGAGGTTTTAAATGGCTTTTCTTGAATGCCACGCGGCGCCCTTAGGCCACGCGGCGCCAACTAATATTTAATCCGTCATTCCCTTTTCTAATAAATTTAAAAATATCTCCGGTTGTTGCGCCATAATATCGTGTAACAGGGTCGTGTAATAAAATAGTATTCATTGATGATTTTCCAACTAATAATAATTCTTCTTGTTCTTTTTTATCGGTAATTAATTCCGTTTTTGGCATAATGATATTATTCATAATATTAATGGCGATATAACTTGATGGGAATAATTGTATAGCTTTATTATCATATGTGAAATTCTTTTCTTTTTTATATATGTCTTCAAATTTAATTTCAGCGGCGTCTTCTGTTGATTTATATACAATAATAATATAATTAGAATCAATAATATCGTCAGTTATACGTGTTCTTAATAATTCTAATATAGAATTTATTGTTTTATTATATTTTAAATCTTCATTAAAAAATAATACCATTGCGGGTTGTCCATTTCTTGTATGAATATTTGTAATATCTAACTTTGCTATATTAATATTTATTATATTTACAAAATCTTTAACATTATATTCTAATTGTTGTTTTTTTTCTTGTGTAATATATTTTCTGTCTAATAACATTTGTAATGTATAACA
>Ga0208722_1000032_pt1 | contig 33284 bp, 26 predicted proteins | sample LakMenEpi21Sep11_FD_150722 | JGI IMG/M metagenome (GOLD analysis project Ga0208722, IMG submission 150722) | Freshwater microbial communities from Lake Mendota, WI - 21SEP2011 deep hole epilimnion (SPAdes) | ecosystem: Environmental > Aquatic > Freshwater > Lake > Epilimnion/Euphotic zone ... | reverse complement strand
ATTATACGATGCAGCCATAGCTAGTTTGGCCAATCAAGCCACTAACTATCTTATGGCAGATACTATGCCTACCAGAATGGGTTCTGAGCATCCGAATATAGCTCCATACGGCGATTTATTTCAGACTGTAAACGGCGAATGGATTGTCTTAGCTATAGGCACAGATAAGCAGTTTGCAGACTTCTGTTTGGTTATGAATAGTTCCCATCTTTCAGAATCTGATAAGTTTAATACAAATTCTAAAAGAGTCAGTCACCGTCAGGAGCTTTATACTGAGCTTGATTCTATAATAAGCCATCGGACGACAAGGGAGCTTAAAGAATTGTTTCAATCAAGGAAGATACCTTATGGCAGAGTGTTGGATATCAAACAGGTTTTTGATAACACGGAGGCTCGAAAATTGATCATAGAGGATGAAATTGATGGGTATAAAGCCAAACGCGTTAAGACGGTTGCATTCAATCTGAGTTATTAGGAAGATTAAAATAGGAACTATGAATTGTGAAAAGAACTATAGAAAAATAATTGGTACTATATTTTTATTATATGGTCTTTTTTTGTTGTTAATTTATTCTCAAATAGGTTGTGTTTATGGTGGCGAAGGAGCTAAGTATGTATATTTAGCCAATATATTGAATATAAATACATGGAGTATATTCTGGGATACCTATAAATTTAATTTCAGCTATATTCTTTACATAAAGTTGGGACAGTTTTTATTCTCTACTAAGGTTATTTTCATTTGGATCCATATTATTCTAAATTTTATAGGTGCAATTTTAATTCTAAAGATAGTAGAGCATTTTAAATGGCCCAAAGTGGCTGGTTGCATAAGCATCCTGTTGTTTTTACTTTGTTATCCTCTTCAATATTGGACTTTCACTTTATTTTCAGAAACTAGCTTTATATTTCTGACTATTTTGTTTTTCTATTTAGGGATAAAATTATCAAGAAAGACAATTTTGCTTTTTATAGTTGTCTCATTTTTACTAATGTTTTGGCGACCTCAAGGACTTCAATTTTTGCTCATCATCTCCATATTTCTGCTTTATCATTATCAAATGATTACCCAAAGGACTGCTATCATTGGTTACTCATTGACTTTAATTATTTTGGCAGTTATGATGTTAATCGTTGAAGTAGACGGTGCGTTATATCTATTTTATTTTTTTAATTACACTCCAGTTCTTGTCACTATTCCGCCTTGGCATCCAGAACTCCATCCTACAGATAATTTATTGCACTGCTATCAAATATTAATAAGGGAGTTAGGATGGTATGAAGCCACTAAACTTCATCTAAATAAAATAGTATGGTTTTTTAATATGACCAGGTCATATTACTCATTTTATACAAATATAGTAATGACTTTAAGTACTATATTATTTTTTGGACTTGGGCTACCAATAATATACTCATTGGGAAAAATAGATAAACAAAAAGAATTTGTTTATATGACCGTATTCATGCTTTTAAGTTGTTTAACGAATGTATTTTTTAGTCACAATGAGTGGCATAATCGTTATAATATTGTATTTTTTCCCTTTCTTTGTATTTGTATGGGATACTACCTTAGTCAAGGTAAGTTCAATGAATACTTTAAGACTAAAAAGTAGTATTTTCTCGATTCTGATGAATTGAGTGTGTTAATTTTCATTTCTTCTCATTTTTTAGAACTAAACTAGACTAATTTCAGTTAGATTTGCAGCTTATAATTTACATGATTTCATTGATCAAAATTGACTCTCATACGCATATAATTCCGAAGACGCTGCCAAAATGGACGGAGAAGTTTGGGTATGGAAATTTTATTCACTTAGATCATTATCGAGCCGGTTATGCTAGAATGATGCAAGGAGATAAATTCTTTCGAGAAATTAAATCGAACTGCTGGGATGCAGATTTGCGCATCAAGGAGTATGCAGAATATCAAACACAAGTGCAAGTAGTCTGCACGATTCCGGTGCTATTCGGATATCATGCGCAGCCTAAACACGGTTTAGAAATTTCTGAATACCTAAATGATGATATAGCAGAATTAGTGACTAAGTATCCGAAAAATTATATCGGTTTAGCTACCATCCCTATGCAAGATGCAGAGCTAGCTATTCAGGAATTGGAGCGATGTAAAAAACTAGGATTTAAAGGCATCCAAATAGGATCGAATATCAATGATAAAAATCTGAGTGAAGACGAGTTTTTCCCAATATTTAAAGCTTGCGAGCGTCTGGATATGGCGGTGATGGTGCATCCGTGGAATATGATGGGTAAAGGACAGATGGATAAATATTGGCTGCCATGGTTAGTAGCTATGCCTGCTGAGACTAACAGAGCTGCTTGCTCTATGATATTTTCAGGAGTGCTAGAAAAGCTCCCAAAATTAAGAGTACTGTTTTCTCATGCAGGAGGAGCGTTTATTTTTACCTTAGGCCGGATAGAACATGGATTTAACTGTCGACCAGATTTAGTAGCTATTGATAATCCCGTTCCTCCGAGTCATTATTTGGGGAAATTTTGGGTGGATAGTATCACGCACGATGCGGACGCACTTCGTTATATTATCTCTAAAGTAGGAACCAATAAAATCTGCTTAGGAAGTGATTATCCTTTCCCTCTAGGCGACCTGGAAATAGGAAAGTTTATTACTGAAATGGGCTTGGGTGAAAGTGAAGTGGAAGATATATTTCAAAACTCAATAGTGGAATGGTTGAATCTAGATTTAAGTTTATTTAAATAATTATGTTTTTAACCAAAGATTTAAAATTTGAATACACCCCTCAGGTTAAATTTAATTTTCCTAATATCGAATGTGCCCAAGGAGATAGCTTGGTTATAACAGGTGAATCCGGTTCTGGAAAAACGACTTTACTTCATTTATTAGGTGGGTTAATCAAGCCAAAATCTGGTAAGGTCATTCTGAATGAAACGGAAGTTAGTAGTTTGGATGGATCTTCTTTGGATAAATATAGAGGGAAGCACATCAGTATCATATTTCAGAAAATGCATTTCATCTCTTCGATTTCTGTATTAGAAAATATTCTTCTAGCTCAATGGCTAGGCACTAAAAAGAAAGATAAAGAGAATGCCATGCAGATCATAGAAAGACTTCAAATCGCAGATCAAAAGGATAAAAATATCAAGCAACTTAGTCAGGGACAGCAGCAGCGAGTAGCCATAGCAAGAGCTTTAATCAATCAACCTAGCCTGATTCTAGCAGATGAACCTACATCGAGCTTGGATAATAAGAATGCAGAAATAGTTGAAAAATTATTGAGAGAATCTGCTCAAATAATGAATGCAGCCTTGGTCATGGTGACTCATGATATGCGAATGAAACAGAATGCGAAAAACACAATCGAATTGTTATGATTATTTGGTTAGCTTTTAAGAATATTTTCCATAAACCGCTGCATGCGGTTCTCAATATTATAATATTCGCTACTGGCATCGGTATTATTACTATGCTCAGTTTGGTACAGCGACAATTTGAGGATAAATTTGAAAAAAATATAGAGGGAATAGATATGGTCATGGGGGCTTCAGGCAGCCCGTTACAACTTATCTTATCAGCAGTTTATCACATTGATGCCCCTACAGGTAATATTTCTTTAGAAGAAGCAGAGAAGTGGATGCAGCACCCATATATTGCCAAGGCAGTGCCTATGGCTTATGGAGATTCGTATATGAGTTTTCCTATTATAGGTTCTGACAGTAGTTACTTTCAGCACTTCAGCGCGGTAATAGAATCTGGAAGACTTAATGCGAAGAATTATGAAGTTGTCATGGGCTCAGAAGTAATGAATAAATTGAAATTAAAGTTAGGAGATAAATTTCATAGTACGCATGGTCAGCAGGAGGGTGGAGAAGAGCACGAAGATATAGAGTGGGTGGTCACGGGAATACTGAAGCCCACAGGCAAGGTAATAGATAGAATGATCATATCAAATATAGAAAGTGTTTGGGATATACACGGAGAAGGCGGTTGTACCCATGATCATGAAGAGGGTGAAGAATGCCACCACCATGACCATGAAGGGGAACAAGAAATTACAGCGGTTTTGCTCAAATATAGAAATCCTATGGCAGCCTTGCAATTGCCGCGTCTCATAAAAGAACAATCTAAAAATATTCAATTAGCCCAACCCGCTATTGAAATTAATCGTTTATTTTCACTTTTAGGTATTGGTCTTGATGCTATTCGCTATTTAGCTTTTTTCATCATGGGTCTATCGGCCATTAGTATTTTTATTTCGATATACAATACTTTGAAAGAACGTATGTTTGAATTGGCTATGATTCGCACATTAGGTGGCTCCAAGTTCAAGGTATTTAGCCTTATTTTAGCTGAAGGGATATTGTATAGTATTTTTGGTTATTTAGCTGGGTTCCTTATGGGAGTAGTTGGTTATAAAATGGTGGCCATGCTAGCTGAGCAGGAATATCAGCTCTCCTTTGGAAATTTACCTATAGATTTCACGCAGCAGTTCATACTATTTGGCATCTCATTATTTATTGGATTTTTAGCAGCTATTTTCCCTGCTATCAAATCCTATTTCATTCAAATATCTTCAACATTAGCTCATGAATAAATGGATTAAAGGCTTATTTAGTTTTGTCTTTCTCACTCTGGTTTTCAGCAGTCACAAACCGATAGTGAATGATGAGTCCGTGGAGATTGCGAATGCCAATGCCTTGCACCTAGCTGCGAAGGAGGTAAAATTCAATCTAGAGGAAATGTATGCAGAGGAACACATTTTAATGGATAGAGATGTGGAAACTGTGGTCACATGGAATACACTAAAAAACGTGCGCTACGAAGAAAAACCAGACCCTACTTATAAAGTGGTTTATAAACCTATCTATGGTAAATCGATACGGGAGCTTGAAGATAAAACTATACAAATAAAGGGTTTTATAATACCCATTACATCTAATACATTTGCGCTTAGTAAGAACCCTTTTGCAGCATGCTTCTTCTGCGGTCAGGCTGGTCCAGAAACAGTCATGGGCATTCAGTTTAAGAAGCTAAAAGATAAATTAAAAACGGATATGTTTGTCACACTTAAAGGGAAATTTATACTCAACTATGATAATCCTGATGACTGGATGTACCATATTATTGATGCAGAGATTTTAGAGATAAAGTAAATATTAACCAGCGGTCAGTAATTAGTGATCAGTAGTCAATTAGTTTTTGCATAAATTCAAATCAGTAAACAACACCTTCTTAAAAATTAAACTATATGCTCGTTAGTGATTGGGGATTGATAGACTATAAGGACGCGGAGACTAAGCAGCTAGATCTGTTTGAAGAGAAATTAGATGCTAAAGCAAAGAAGATATCTTCAGAAAATTATCTCAATATTTTAGAACATAACCCAGTTTATACATTAGGAAAGAATGCGAATGAAAATAACATTCTACCTATCGCTAGAACTTGTGGGGCTAGTTTTCATAATATTAGCCGAGGGGGCGATGTGACTTTCCATGGACCAGGCCAGTTGGTGGTCTATCCCATTTTAGATTTACAAGATTTCAATATGGGCGTTCGAGCTTATGTCACTGCACTTGAAAATATAGGTATAGATATTTGTGCATCCTATGGCATTGAGACTAAGGCATCAGATGAAGAAGGAGTTTGGGTAGATTATGGAACACCGAAAGCTCGGAAAATTATGGCTATAGGTATTAAAGTGAGTCGCTATATCACCATGCACGGCATAGCTTTCAATGTCAATACAGACTTAAACTATTTTAGTTTCATTATCCCTTGCGGAATACCAAATAAAGGCGTCACGAGCTTGCAGCGTGAATTGGACAGGGAGATAGATATGAATGAGTTTAAAGCTAGGTATGTTGAGATATTTAATCGATATTTTAAAATATAAATTATGAAATTTTTTTATATCAACCTTTTATTCATTTTACCTTCCTTATTATTTAGTCAATATGGATTATATTCTAATATGAGTAAACATAGCATCGGAATCAATCATCTAACGAAAGACTCAATTTTTATAAAAGATGTTTCATTTCCATATGCTATGGATGATTTCAAATTGGATTCTACAACAAATTTACTACTTCTTTATTTTTCAGAGTCAATTCAGCTTAGTGAAGATCAGAGTGGAATGATTATTAATGCACTGTTTGATTATAACAAGAATGAGCTGGTCTGGACGAATGCATCAAAAAAAGGAAAGAATTATTTTAACTTTATTGATAATAAAATTTTTCTCAATACAAAAGATGGTTCTGGTTTATGGGATATAAAAACAAGACAATTTGCATGGAAAATAAATTCACCTTTGTATATAAACAAAGAACTTTATGCCAGAGATATTGGCATTGCACCTAGATTAAAAGAAAGTGGGAACTGTTTTGCAGGAGTAAATTTGCTCAATGGAGAAGTCAAATGGAAATTTCCGGATTTTAAGATATTAGGCAATGTATTTCATTTACCATTTATTGTGGATTCCACTTTGTTTTTTGTCAATGAAGGATTAATAGCGGTGAATTTAAATTCTGGAATAGTAAAAAGCTATAATTATATATTCAATGCTGTAGCACGTGATGGAAATGGCAGCAACACTGCAACTCTAATTGGTGGACTCGTTGGTTTTATTATCTACGAAATTGTGGACAATGCAGCGGCAAGGGGTGGCGTCAAAACACCGGATCATTTTGTATCACATCACAGTAATTTTTTAATTGATAGTTTTGTATACATTGGCTCTGGGAGTCAATTACATAAATTCACTCGAAATGGATTAGAAGTTGCAAATGCTGTTCACTATAAAGACAAGACTGCTGGAATAAGTGAATTGTTCTATCTAGGGAGTAAAAAATGTTTTTTAAATTTTGGTTATAGTATTGAGAAAGGTGCTAGAACCAATACTGGGTGTTCTTTTGTCTTTATTGAAACATTTGATGACAGTTTAAATCTCCTTCAGACTATGAACTATAAAGATCTTAAGAATAAATACTATGATGGAGTGAAAGGTGAAGTGATCGATTATCGAATTTTTAATGATAGTCTTCACTTATTATTTGAAAATGCACTATTGGTTTTGGATACATCTTTGAATATTACATCTTCAAAGATAATTTATTATGAAGATAAATGGACTAATCGTTTAGACCGAAATTTCTGCTATAGACATGACTCTTCTTTTGATTGCATTGATGTAAGAAAAACTTCTGATTATTTCATTCAAAATAACAATGGCTCTATTTGCTGGTATAATCTAAGAGGTGACAAGGTGAAAACGATTCCTAAAAATAATATTTTTTATGAAACCTACACAGATGATAAAATAAAGGTGGTGGGCTACCAATCAGATGATTATATTTTAGATAGGAATAATAAGCTCATAATTGATGTTCCTGGAATTGATAAAGTTTTGAAAAACGGCAAAGAATACATCTTTGGATTCCAATCTGGCTTTATGATTATTGATGAAAATCAACTCGTCAAATAAATTCTATCATAATCACGCCAATTAATACTTGAATCTTAATTGTGAGGCTAGCTTTCTTCCATTGTTCTTTTAATATAAAATAAAATTGAGATAGCTGTAGTAATATAAATATTGTGAAAACATAGTCATATGATTTCATGTATTCATAGGCTAAAAAGGTCAAGGCAATACCTAATCCAAAAAGAATAATTTTAAATACTATTGGATCACATTTTATAGCTAAGGTTTTATAGCCGCAAGCCTTATCTGCTTTTTCATCTTCTTTATCTTTGACTAGTTCGCGTAGCAGGGTAGCCGTGAAAATTAGACAAGAAAGCAGTATGCTCGGTTTTTCTTCTCCTAAATCGAATACATGTAGTGAAGCCGTGCATAATAGCGCTATAATGAGATTGCCAATCAGCAAAGTCTTCTTAAAATAAAGGTTGTAAAATTTTAAGCCGCTCCATGCTAGCATGGTGAGTAAAATAGCCTGAACACTTATGAATATGCTCATACTAAGACTGAGTATCAGAAAAGTTCTTTCTAAATAAATTCCTCGTGAATCACTGCTGAGCCACCCAATCAACTTGTTTTCTTTTTTCTTTTTAAAAGTGGTGTCTAGCTCCAAATCTTGGATATCATTATCCATATTTCCCCAGAGTATCCATAAACTAGTTAATAGCAGAAGCAATACGTTTTTAAATGACAGACTATTACATCTAGCAAGTACAAGAAATTGCGCCAAGGCTACCAATAGCACATTGGGGAGTCTTATGGCCCTAAAGAATTCCAGCACTATTTAGATTTATAGTATTCTAATATGCTATTGGAGACATCTTGATAGATTCCTTTTAGCTGTGGGTATTGTGCGAGGAGTTCGAGGTGTGAATTTATAGTTTCTTGGTCTCCTCTCACAGCAGGTCCAGTCTGCATTTCGCTTGGATTGCCTAGCAGAAGTTTGTCAACGGTGTTTTGAATTAATGGCTGTAAAATATTGAAATCTATGTTTTCCTTTTTAAGGTAATCGTGGGTCAAGCTATAGATATAGTTCGTGAAGTTATTAACAAATACGCCTGCTACATTTAGTTTTTGTCTATCAGTTTCATTCATCAATATCACTTGCTGTGAAATACTTCGAGAAAAATCTACTAGCATTTCCTGCGCAGTTTCATTATTGGCTTCTATGACAAGGGGTATTTTTTTGAAATTGATAGGAATATTTCTTGTAAAGGACTGAATAGGGTAGAAGACGCCATAATTTTCACTACATTCATTTAGTAGGTTCATACTTTGGTTTCCCGATGTGTGCACCACTAGCTTATCTCCCAGTCTCAGTTTAGCCGCGACTTCTTCTATGGCGATGTCCTTCACGCAAATAATGTAAATATCCCCATCTTGGCTTATACTATTGAGTGTCCCCGTTATATTACTATTAGAGGTCGACGAAATATTGCTAAGTGTTCTATTGTATATTTGTATTAATTTGTTGCCAGATGATGTTACGCTGCGCACTAAATGATAAGCTACGTTCCCTGCTCCAATGATAACTACCCTATATGATTTCATAATTGTAATTTAGACAAGATAAAAATACGAGTAATAAAATCATATTAAAGAAAAAAATTAGTTGTAGGGTAATTGAATCAACAAGGTTTGCTATGTGGAAAAATGCCGGTATTTTTGTTGAAAAACGATTAATTTTGTATCTTATGTTTCGCAAGGGATTGTTTCTTATTTTAATAATTGGTTTTGGAATAGCCACAACCAGTTTTCATAGTATAGGCACTACAGGAAAGAAGTCTAGCTTTTCAAAAAAGTACTGGATAGCCCAAAAGTTGGAAGAAAATCGTCTTCGCAATACTAAGAATCTGGTTGTAGATCAAGTTTATAAAGAGTTTAAAATAGATAGTATATTTAGAAATTTATCTAGTAATAATAGATTTAATGGCTGTGTTTTGGTTGCTCAGCATGGACAAATTCTTTATAAAAATTCATTCGGTATAGCGAACCCTATCCTAAATGAGCCGCTTAATACCAACTCCGTATTCCAACTCGCATCTGTTTCTAAAACAATAACGGGCGTTGCCGTTCTTCAATTGATAGAAGATGAAAAACTTGGACTAGATGATTTTGTGAGTCTTTATTTTCCTTCATTCCCCTATACTTCTGTGACGATTCGTCATCTGTTGAGTCATACGAGCGGTATTCCTGATTATATCAAGTTAGGCAATGCATACTACAAAGCTAGAAATGGCTATATCACTAACGAAGATGCTATGAATGCTCTTATTGTAGCCAATCTATCCCCTTCATTTTTTCCAGGCTCTCGATTTAGATACAATAACTCCAATTATGCCATTTTAGCTTTATTGGTAGAGAAAATTACGGGAACATCTTTTCCCAAATATGTTAAAACAAATATTTTTGATGTCTTGGGTATGACGAATTCTTTTGTAGCGCATCCTGAAAAAATATGGGAGATGAGCAATCGTACATTTGGTTTTTCAGGTAGAAACATGGCTAGTAATGACATGTTTGATGGTGTATTTGGTGACAAAGGTGCCTATAGCACAGTAGAAGATATGTATAAATTTGATAGAGCATTATATCCCGGTATTTTATTAAATGAAGAGACGTTAAAGCTAGCGTTTACGAATAATGTATTTGATGCTAGGTCTTCAAAAAAGTATGGACTCGGATTTAGACTCAGAGAAGATCAGAATAATCAAAAAATTATTTATCATAATGGCTGGTGGCACGGTTATAGAACAGCTTTTCATAGAAGAGAATCAGATAATAGTTGTGTGATTATATTATCTAATAGATTAGACAAATGTGTTTATGCTCAAGCCAATCACTTATTTAATATTTTAGATAATTATTATCGGGGTGAAATGCTAGAAGGGGACCATGATGAGCCTAATGATGAGTAGGTTCTATGAACTGCAACTTAGCATCGAGCATCCTATTTTAGTCCTCGCCCATTCGGGCCGTTTAGCAAACCATTTTTCATATTCTGGCTGATCGTCATAAGGTTTTTTTAGCATTGTATACAGTTCTTCTATGAGGCTGTAATCTCCTTTTTCAGCAGCATCTATAGCTAGTTGAGCCATATAGTTTCTTAGTACGTACTTAGGGTTAAGATTGTTCATTTTAGTTTTGCGCTCAAGATCTGAGTTGGCATCTGCATTAATACATTTTAGATAACGGTCTATCCAATTCTGCCATTTTATTTTTATTTCTTCAGTCATTACCTCCAGATTATAAAAAGCAGGGGAGATGAGTTGAAAAACATCTGTATTTATCATTGTTTTTTCTGCATCAGCTATGAGCCTATAGAAGATAGTCATATCGGTCTCTACCTCATTCAAAAGATTCGTGAGATCTAGCGCTAATTTTTTGTCATCTAAGAATCTTTCATTTAGTCCTAGTTTTCTAACAAGCATAGCAGGGTAGAGCATTTCCCATGTGGTATGGAAATTTTCAAGCACCTCTTCAAGAGCGGGGACATTTTCTATTAAGGGATAAAGCGCATTAGCTAACTGAACTAAATTCCAAAGGGCTATGTTCGCTTGATTTTCATATCGATAGCGTTTTCCTTGGGCATCTGTGGTATTGGGTGTCCAGTGAGGATTATAATCTTCTACCCAACCATACGGACCATAATCTATGGTTAGACCTAGTATAGACATATTATCTGTATTCATGACCCCATGGACGAAACCTACACGCTGCCAATGTATCATCAATTCAATAGTTCGCTGACAAACTTCTTTGAAAAAATCTATGTATTTAGTGACATCATGTGAGGTGATATGAGGATAAAAATACTGAATCGTATAGTCAGTTAGTAGTTTCAAATTTTTTATATCTTTTCTACTTGCAAAGATCTCAAAATTGCCAAATCGAATAAAACTTGGAGCTTGGCGGCAAACGATAGCCCCTTTCTCCATAGCGGGATGACCGTCATACAATACATCGCGAAGAACCTCGTCTCCTGTAGTGATAATGGTCAATGCCCGTGTAGTAGGAATGCCAAGGTAATACATAGCTTCACTGCATAAATATTCCCTGATTGAAGAGCGCAAAACGGCTAATCCATCTGAATTTCTAGAATAAGGAGTAGGTCCGGCACCTTTTAGCTGAAAGCTAAACCGATAACCATTATGAATATGTTCGAAAAGATTAATAGCCCTGCCATCTCCTAGCTGACCAGCCCAGTGCCCGAATTGGTGCCCCCCATAGCACATAGCATATGGTTTAGATTCAGGATGTATTTCATTACCTGAAAGTAGCTGGAGCATCCAATCACTTTGCAAATCTTGTACTGTCCAGCCGCAGTCAGTGGCTAGTTCTTCAGCAAAATGCAGCATTTTCGGAGAACTAGCTTTCCTTGGTATGACATAAGAATATCCTGCGCCTTCGACCTGTCTTGATTTATTTTCTAAAAGACTATCTCCGGGAAGAGCTGAGGTAAAACTATTTTGAATATTAAAATTCATTTAAGGTATTTTATATTTTAAATCATTCTCAAATATGCGAAATGACCAAAGTGTTTCACCCCTTATATTGAGTGATTTGATATCGCAGCATCGATTAGATTCTTCTCCCGAAAAAGAAATTTCACCAAAATTGTAAGTATTGAACTTAGTTCCCTCTATTCGATTATAATTAGTGCTAAGATAATTAATTGGAAATGAAGTGAGTGGAGACATGGTGAAATCGTATAGCGGATATTCATTCGTTCGCTCTACGCAACTGGCCTCAGTATAGTGAACATCCCCAGAGGTGAATAGGATTCCTTCTATTTTATTTTCAGATATGAAATTCATCAATTGAGAAAACTCAACGGGGTATTTTCTAAAATTTTCATATCCACCGTCGCAGAGCACTTGGACTCCTGATACGATGAACTTAAATTTAGCATGTGACTTTTTTAACTCTTCTAGAAGCCAGTTCATTTGTTTATCGCCTAAGAGTTGGGAATCAGCTATCTTAAAATAGCGCACATCGAGCATGAAAAATTCAGCTTCTTTGTGTTTAAAGCTAAAGTAAATTCCTTCTGAATCATTTGCTTGCAATTGATTAGTCCACATTTCTTTGAATACTAATCTAGCAGTTTTTTTATTGAAAAATTCGGCACCTGCATTATTTGGACCATAGTCATGATCGTCCCATATAGCATACTGGGGTCGTGATTTCATAAAGCTCTCCAACTTTAGCTGGCTGCGCTGATTTGTATAGGCATTGATCATAGCATCTTTAGAATTCCACTGCCACGGCTTGAGCATATAGACATGATCGCCCATCCAGAGCATGAAGTCTGCGGGTCTAGATTCCATAGTCGAAAATATCTGAAAGCTATAGAGATAAAATGGAAATGCTTTCATAGCGCATGATCCAAACTGAAAAGACCAGTCAAACATAAGTAGTGTGCATATTTTTACAAAGTTATATCAAAACTAGTTAGGATTTATCGAAAAACATATTTTTTGAATCCTTCAAAAAAAAGCTACAATGAATAACTATCAATTTAGATGCAGAAATTTCATAGTTACTAATAAAAATTTAGTGATTACAGGTGCATTCAAGTTTTTCTCGTCTCCTATTTCTAATTTTGGTTTTTAGATCTTTATTATAATCTATATTGTTTTATCTATTCAGAATGTAAGTGGTATAAAGATTAAAAAAATCTAAAATTTAACCATGATTCTCCCATTAAATCTTCTCCCTGTGAGGTAGTTGGGCACTGCAAATTGATTGCCGGTATAATCTTGAATCCAATTCATAGATACCTGATTGAAAAAATCTACAGCATTAAATACATCCAAAGTTGCCCAGATATTTTTTATCATAGATTTTGGCTTATTTTTTTTCTCCGAATCATAGAGTCTGAGGGCAAAGCCGATATCTAGTCTTTTGTATGCCAAGAGGTTGAATTCATTTCTGTAAATTTCACTATTCGGTGGGCCAAAGGGGAGTCCAGAGGCCAGTGTTAATGAAAGATTCACTTTAAAACTAGGCATTTGTGGTATATAGTCTTGAAAAAATATATTGACCATGAGAAATTGATTATTTGGTCGCTGAATATAGCCCTGTGGTTCTAGGAATGAATCTCGTATACTGCCCTGTGCATAGCGTTTATCATAAACTTCTCTTCCTGTACTATCTCTATATTTTGTGAATACATTGCTTCCGTTAAATTCCTTGGTATCTAAAAGTCCAATATTTATCCAGCTTTCAGCATCTTTTACAAATTCGCCCTGCAGTCTGAAATCGAGACCACGAGCATAAGCTATGACATTATTTTTGGCAGCATAGCGTATGAGCACATTATTGTATTGATAGGTGTTTACATCCCATAGATGCTTGTAGTAAGCTTCTGTAGTGAATTTAAATGGTCTTTTCACTATGTTTAGTATCATATCCAATCCGGCTATATAGTGGATAGATTTTTGTGATTTGATATTGGAGATCAATCGACCTTGTTCATCGATCATCTCTCGAATAAATGGCGACTGATTGTAGGAGCCTCCTGCGGCATATAATGTGGTCTTGGAATTAGGCTTGTAGAGAATCTGTAGACGTGGACTTAATAAAAATTCTTTATTGATACTCCAGTAATTTCCGCGCAATCCTCCGAGGAAACTAATCGTTTTCTTATCCGATAGATTAATGGTAAATTGATCTTGGAGATAAAGCTCAAAACGCTGACCTGAGAATTGATACTCTGCTCTTATAGGATTCAGAAGATTGATTTGACTGCCCGTAGATGGAATATTATATCCAGAACTGTCTAGTCTATCCCATGAACTCAGCCGCATTTGAAATTCTTCATTCTTGGCTTTAATACCTAGCTTTATATGATGCTTACCCAATAGCGCGGCTGCACTTAAATGGGCGTGTGCCAGATTGGCTTGGTAACTCTCTCTTCCCCAGTTCTGAAATATGCCGCTGCCAAATATATTTTTAAATCCTTGATAATTGGAAGAGTTGACATCGGTTTCTATTTCGCCTATAGCGTATTGACCAGTGATATCAAAATACTGTCTTTCGTCAATATGGTAATAGGCGCCAGCTAGCTTTATTTTTAAATTTGCACTAGGTTTGAAGGTAATGGAATTGGCCTGCATCCAATTTTTATAGCGGTCTATCTCTTGCCCAGAGTAGTTTACACGGTATGTGAGTGCGAAATTAGCCAAGCCGAAATTGGTCTCTCGATCACTAGGTACTATGCTGAATTTATTGAATGAATAGACTGATAAGGATTCAAAATCAAATTTAGTAGATGGCTGAAAGTGAATATTGCTCTGAATGTCCAAAAACTCTGGGGTATACTGTCCTTTGGTCTCTTGACTGCCGAGTAGGTAGGCATTATTTCTATATCGCACCCCAGTGATGATATTGAGCTTCTGCTGAAAGAAAGAGCCCTCTATATGTCCGCTAGCGCCTAGCAGTCCCGCTTCTAAAGAGCCTGCCCAATGTTTAGGTTTTTTATACTGAATGTCTAGTACCGAACTCAGCTTATCTCCATATTCTGCAGAGAAGCCCCCCGAAGAGAATTTCATATTCTGAATCAACTGACTATTGGCGAAGCTGAGGCCCTCCTGCTGCGCATTGCGAATGAGCAGCGGCCGATATACTTCAAAGTCATTGACATAGATGAGGTTCTCATCAAAACTACCCCCACGGACTGAAAACTGGCTACCTAGCTCGTTGTTTCCGCCTACGCCCATGCCTTGAAATTTAAGGGTATTCTCTACATTACCCGAAGGATTGGTCTGCTCCGTATTGACTTCGATTTCTGTCACCAGCTCATCTTTGCTCTTCTCCTTATTGCGCTTAGAGGTTATTTTAGTTTCTTTCAGCTTGATGGAGAAGCTCGTCAGTTCGAAATTGATGGTGCGAGTTTCATTGGGTTTGAGGCTCACCTTTTTTTCTAAAAACTTGTATCCTTCTAGCGATATATAGATGGTTTCATTTTTGTATTCTGCTATACTGATTTCAAATTTTCCGCTGGAATCTGTTCTTGTTTTGGTTATATCATCATTGCCAAGTGAAATAGTAGCTCCAGCCAAGGGGCGGCGGGTCTTAGCATCTATGACTCGGCCTTGGACTGCGGCTATCTGACCTGCTAGTGCTGCACTGCATATTAGGAAGAGAAAAAGGAGTAAATGTTTAAGCACGCTTAGCTAACGAGATTTTTTAGGATTAATTTTATCATTAAGGCATAAAAATAGGGTATTAAAGAGAAAGTACAAAGGTGAAAGTTTAGGTTTTTCCGAATGGCGATAATGAGAGAAAGCTTTTAATGATTAATTTAAGGCGCGTTTTTTCTAGCAATAAGTTGAATTATACCGAAGCGAAAAACAATATAGTCCAATCCACGTTTCTCTTCCCGCGCATGAGGGATAATATTTGTTTTAATTCTCGGTATTTACTCCCGAATATGCGGGATAAGATTTATATCTATTGGCATAAGATATAAATCACACTGGTATTATTTATTCAAATCCTAGTTCCACTAATTTTTCAATCATGAAATCATAGTTTTGGATGGCATGAACTTCATTTAGCCAGCTTGTAGCATTACAATCTGATAACAAGTTTTTAGCTATTTTAGGATCTATGACTTCATCGTGGCTGCTGAGGAAGAGCCATTTGTTTTTATTCTGAAATTTGCTCGGTCTATAATTTTTAAGAAATTCCTCCTGGATGCCATATTTACTAATCGTCTCCGCTGGATAAAGTGATGGATTGATTAATATAACGGAGTATGCAGGATATTGCTCCACAAAACAATTCGCCCAATAACCACCTAAACTATTCCCAATCACTATGACCTCTTCATAATCCATGGATTTAATATAAAGCGCATCTAAAATAGAATAATTTGATTTAGGATCGATTTGATCATAAAAAGGGGCGTAGACCTCATTTTTTTTAAACCTCTCTCTGAGCGCTATTAAGCCTTTAGAATGCTCTCCTCCTCCCCATCCGTAGAAGTATATAATTAGTTTAGACATGGTTTTTTTTAAGCTATAAAGCTAAGCCAATTATACTTTGTATCGAATGTAATTTCTTATTTGATAGAAGCTTGAATTTTCTTCCTACGCTAGCGCGAGTTTGTAACTCGTCCTGAGAGAGAAAATTAGTAAACTCTGACCGTCAAGTTGCTGCCACCTTGGCGCAGAAGTTAACGATGATACATACCTGAAAAAATAGAATAGATACTTGATTCAAGGTCTCAAGATCTTAAATGGCGAGGACATATACTCTTTCACTTCAGCATATCCAGATATAACTCCTCCACTTTCTTTCTAGCCCATTCCGTTTTTCGAAGAAATTTCAAACTCGACTTGATACTAGGATCCGAAATAAAGCAATTGATACGAATCAATTCCCCTAGTCTTTCCCAGCCATAATGAGCATGAAGTTCGGTGACGATAGATTCTAAAGTCTTATTGTGTAAAGGATTATCTTTCTGAGTCATAAACTAAATACAAAAATAAGATCCTAAAATCAAATGCTTAATATTTTCAATTATAGGATTTTGGAATATTAAATTTGTTTTTTCACCCTTTGTTGGTATTATTTGCCAACGTACAAAACAATTCTTTCTAATTACTCCTTAAATTAAAACTAGGCAGCGTATCTCTAAACCCTGTCTCACCTTCTACTTGATATTTACTCAATTTTTTTTGTTCAACCAATGCCCAGAGAACGAATTCTTTCATAAATGAACTGTCTTTTTCAGAGGTATTGGGGGCGTATTTTTGTATTAGATTTATTAAAGGCTTGATTTTAGATAAAGTGGTATCATAAGTTTTGTCATCTATTAAATCGGGTAATGTAAAATCATCATTCTCTATAAACCAATCCACTACTTTGGTATAAGGTCCATCCACTCCGGGTTTTTCTAGCTTTTCGATTTTTGGAAACATTCTTATAAATAATGTGGATATGGCTCTACCTATCAACTGCTCAGCAACCCAGCGAGAACCTTCTTGCTCTCCTTCATATACGAGTTCCATTTTGCCCGTCATAGCAGGAATCAATGAACCAAAATCACTTAATCTCACTTTCGTTTTAGAATGTCCACCTTTTAAGCATCGCAATTCTGCTGAACTCACCAATGCTTCTAAAGCAGAAATACTCAATCGAGCACTGACACCACTTTTTACATCTATGAACTCACTTGACCTTGCTTCAAATGTGATTTGTTCGATAATATCTCTGGCCAACTCAGGTACATATATTTTAGCTAACTGTTCCTGGTCTAATTTAGCTTCTTGCTCCGTTATTTTTCTAGCGAGCTCGATTGTTTTTGGATAATGGGTTAAAATTTGAGCACCGATTCTATCTTTTAGCGGCGTGATAATACTGCCTCTATTGGTATAGTCCTCCGGATTGGCGGTAAATACAAATTGAATATCGAGAGGAAAGCGGAATTTGAATCCTCGAATCTGAACATCCCCTTCTTGGAGAATATTAAATAACGAAACTTGAATACGAGCTTGTAAATCGGGCAATTCATTGATAACGAAAATACAACGATTCGCTCGTGGTATCATACCGAAGTGAATGACGCGTTCATCAGCATAGGTCAGTTTGTGATTGACTGCTTTGATAGGATCTACATCGCCGATAAGATCAGAAACAGTGACATCAGGAGTTGCCAATTTTTCTGAAAATCGCTCAGATCTATGTATCCAAGAAATTGGTGTTTTATCGCCTAAAGTTTCGATTTGTTGCTTTCCATAATATGACATAGGCTGGAATGGATTATCCATAACCTCCGATCCTTCAATTAAAGGTACATATTCATCGAGCAAATCGATCATCAATCGAGCGATTTTAGTTTTTGCCTGACCTCTGAGTCCCAATAAATTAATATTGTGCTTAGATAAAATAGCTCGCTCCAATTCTGGAATTACCGTATGCTGATAGCCATGAATATTAGGAAAAGGATTTTTTCCAGCGCTCAAGATAGCGACTAGATTATCTTTTAATTCTTGCTTGATAGATTTGACTTGATACTTGGCTTTTTTTAATTCTCCAAAAGTTTTGATAGTCGGGACTTGCATTGAAATATAAAATTGTAAAGTTTATTAAGTATTTAATTTAATCGTTTTCGTCTATTTTTTTCATAATCAGTGAAGATCATATCGCCCAATCCATTGATTCCTGTATAGATGGCCTTACCACCGTTGGCTGCGGTAAATTCATCTACAAACTGCTGCAGATAAGAGTCCTGAGCTATCATAAATGTTGTAATTGGTATATGCAGCCTTCGCGCTCGTTGGGCCATACTATAGCATTGATCTACTATATATTCATCTAGACCATTGCTGTTTTTGTAATATTCTCCATTATGCTCTATGACACAGCTTGGCTTCCCATCGGTAATCATAAATATCTGTTTATTGGTGTTTTTCTTGCGACGAAGAATATCCATAGCAAGCTGAAGACCAGCTACCGTATTGGTATGAAAAGGACCTACTTGCAAATAAGGTAGATCTTTTACTTCGATAGACCAGGCATCATTTCCGAAAACGATAATATCTAGCGTATCTTTAGGATATCTAGTAGCAATGAGTTCTGAAAGTGCCATGGCCACTTTTTTTGCAGGAGTGATACGATCTTCTCCATACAAAATCATACTATGACTGATATCAATCATAAGTACTGTGCTCATTTGTGCCTTGAAGTAATTTTCTTCAATCACTAAATCATTTTCATCCAGCTGCCAATCGTCCCCGTTATGATTTTTTTGCGCATTTTTAAGTGATTCAGTCATCGCGATTTTATCAATAGCATCCCCAAATTGAAATGCGCGATGATCTCCGGATGATTCGTCCCCAGCGCCTGAATGATTGGTACTATGATTTCCTGCACCAGAGCGCTTGAGTGAGCCAAATATTTGCTCCAAGGCATGCTGACGGAGTGTGCGTTCCATTTTTCCGGTCAATCCCATTCCTTCGCCATCGCCTGAAGTGCCAGATTTGGGTTTGACATACTGACGTTTTAATAAATCTTCTACGAAATCATCAATAGAATATTCAGGAGTAGTAAATTCGTATTCCTTGTCTAGGATTCTCATCCAACTTATAGTTTCATCAAAATCGCCCGAGGTATGTATCAATAATTCTTTGAATATATCAAATAATCGATCGAAATCACTAAGTTCGGGAGCTTCATATTGTCTAAATTTCCAACCTATGGAAAATAAATTATTTTTAAAATCGTGAGGATTTACTTCGCTCATTATATCGAAACTAATTTTTATAATTTGGATATAATCTCATCCGATACTGGAGATACATTACTTGGAAAATAAGTTAGCCAAAACCCATTTTCGTCTATCAAGAATTTATTAAAATTCCAATCGATTTTAGCATTGGAAACTCCATTCTCAGTTTTATTACATAAAAAATTAAAAATAGATGCTATTTCAGGACCTTTTGTAGATAGTTTAGAAGTCATGATAAAGCTTACACCATAGTTTTTCTGACAAAAATTCTTTATTTCTTCATTAGAACCAGGCTCTTGACCCCCAAAATCATTTGTAGGTATACCGATAATTACTAATTTCTCTTTTTGTACATTGTATAGTTCTTCTAACTGAGCATACTGAGGAGTATATCCACATTCAGAAGCTGTATTGACGATAAGTATTTTTTTACCTTTAAAATCTGCTAGATTAATTGTATTTCCATCGACCCCTATAATACTCAATGAATGGATAGATTTAGGATTTATTTTTTCTTCACTATTAGTTGTTTCCGACATATTTGTTTGATTGGAATTTGATTGACAGTTTAAAAAAAGGAAGGAGAATAAAATAGCGATTAGTTTCATTGGTCGGTATATGTTTCAGGATAATTAAATGAGTGAGCTTCAATATTATCATTAACAATTTGAAGAGATGAATAAGTTCCTTTAATAGGCTTATTTAACCCAAATTAATTATTAAAAGACGCGAAGCGGCGAACTATATGATTTAGTTGGGTTTAATCCCGCTATAGATATTGTTCAATTTTATTTCTCTCTCCTTCGGATTCTGCTGCAAGAGACTCCGAGGACTATATTAATAGAAAGATTAAAAATAGAATAAATGAAATACGCTGAGTCCTCATTGAGAGAATCATCTAATAGAAAACTGTAAAATCAAAAATTAATTCGTGAATTCGTGGCCAACTCACTTAATTCTTCTTTTGGTTTTTTCATTCAGTTGAATGATAGTTTTTTACCTTTGCTTTAAAACTAACCAATGCGTATTCATCTCATAGCTATAGGCGGTGCTATCATGCATCAGATAGCCATTACATCGGCTCGAAAGGGTCATCAGGTCACGGGATCAGATGATGTCATACAAGAACCTTCGCGGTCCCGGTTATTAGAAGCGGGTATACTGCCAGAAAAGGAAGGATTTTTCGCTAAATCTATCACACCTGATATAGATATGGTCATTCTGGGTATGCATGCGAGGTTTGATAACCCAGAGCTTGCTAGGGCTATGGAATTGGGATTAAAGGTGCTCTCATTTCCTGAATTTATTTATGAAAATAGTTTGAATAAAAAACGCGCCGTCATAGCTGGCAGTCATGGTAAAACGAGTATTACGTCTATGGTCATGCATTGTCTGAAGGAGCAGAAAATTGATTTTGATTATCTAGTGGGAAGTTCTGTAGCAGGCTTTGACTATAGTGTAAGGCTCAGTGATGCTCCTATCATAGTGATAGAAGGAGATGAGTATCTGGCTAGTCCTATCAATAAAGAGCCAAAATTTATCTATTACAAAGCTCATATCGCTACTATTAGTGGTATAGAGTGGGACCATATTAATGTATTTAAGACGGAGGAGATATACAATGCACAGTTTGCCAAACTAGTTCACAGTATGGAGACAGGCGGAACATTACTTTACTATGCGGACGAAAAGGTAGCCTCTATTGTGCAGAATCTTCGAAGCGATATCGAGATGAAAAGCTATAAGGCTATAGACTATTTGGTAAAGGATGAAATTTTTACTGCGAAAGTGGATAATGAGATTGTACCGCTCTGCGTGATAGGTCGGCATAATATGGAGAATGTACAAGCAGCAAAGTATGTCTGCGAAGAGCTGGGTATGTCTGAATCGAATTTTTGGAAAGCTATCCAGAGCTTTAATGGCGCGGGTCGTCGATTGGAGAAAATCATAGAAGAGAAGGATCGCGTCATTTTTAAAGATTTTGCGCATTCGCCTAGTAAATTGAGAGCCACCATAGATGCGGTGAAGGAAAATTACCCTACGAGACATCTTTTGGCTTGTTTTGAGATGCATACCTATAGTGCGCTTACAGAAGAATTTCTACCACAATACCAAGATACTATGAACGCTGCGGATACTGCTATAGTATTTATAGATAAAAAGGTTATAGATAAAAAGGGGAGTGTATTATTCACTGAAGGGGTCATTCGAAAGCATTTTCATCGGGATGATTTGATTTTATATACAGATATCTCTGACTTAGAAAATTTTTTGAATCAGAAAGCTGCTTTAAATCCTGTTTATCTCATGATGACGAGTGGTACCTTTGGAGGTTTAGATTTAAAAACTATTGGTCAGCCTGTTACAGAAATAGCAAAGCCAATCAAAGTGAAGTCTGTGGATAACATTTTGCCGACATACCCTACTAATCTGCGATTAAGTCTAGATGCTGAGGAGAAAAGAAATGCGATTTTACTTTTCTCACTTTCTTATTTATTTTTTATCATACCTAGTCTATGGTGGTTTTTTAAAAAGCGCCCTGCAAGCTCACCCGCTTTTTATAGTTTGATGGTTGAGTTTTTAAATTTTCAATTGTTTTCGAGTCTGGTCTTTGTCATTGCGATGTATCTTAACCAGCTCATATTCTTACCGCTCTATTGGTTTTCTTGGGTTTTCCATATTCTCTATACCAGTCAAGCTATTCGAAGATTGAGTATGCAGCTGATGCTAGATTTGCCGCAGGGTCCATCTATCTTTATGCCTAAAGTGGATAAGTCTTAACCTTTTTCAAACCACATCGGCGTCTGTGAATTAGGATCGTTGTTGTAGTTGATTGTGACTTCTTCCCCAGCCTGAATATCTTTATAAGCTATGATGTGAATTTCTTCCTCTTCATAGTAGCTCTCGTAATCTGCATTAGCAGCACGACTGTGATTGTATAATGAGCCGTAACCTAGCGCAATGGCACTCTGCTTATGGGTGTCGCCCCATAGAAAATAGTAGTTAAATATTTTGGTTTGATCTATAAATTTTCTGTCTTTAGCAGGCATTACTATCATAGGACAGATCTCTATCAATTCTCCTTTTTTGATGAGTTCATCGGTAAATACTCCTCTTCCTTTGCCTTTGACGTCTTTAATGAATAGCATATTTGTTAGTTGAAAATTTAGTTATTTAGAGCTTTATAAGTTAATCTGTATATATCCAACGCTCACTATCCATACGAATGAATGCAAAAATCATAACAGAAAAAGATAAAAGTGATGAACCTCCATAACTCAGCGCTGGCAAGGGAATACCTATGACGGGCACTAGTCCTATGGTCATCCCTATATTAATGATAAAATGCATCATAAGCACACACACGATAGCATAACCATAGACCTTAGAGAATTTCGAGCTGTGCTTTTCAGACAAATAGAGGATTCTCATCATTAGAAAAACATATAGACCGATAACTAGTCCACAGCCCAGAAATCCCCATTCTTCTCCTATAGTGCAGAAGATAAAATCAGTTTCTTTAGCTGGTAAAAAATTCATTTTGGATTGAGTTCCTTTTAAAAATCCTTTACCGCTAAACTGTCCTGCTCCTAATGCTATTTTACTTTGTCTTACATTCCAGTCATTACCTCCTTTACCTACTAGTACATTGATTCGATCTTTTTGGTGTTTATCTAGTTTGTCCATAACTAGATCTATAGATATACTGTAGACGGCGACAAAACTAGTGATAGCCACACCTGCAATAATATATTTATCCAAATCTTTACTTTTTCTATTGAAGAAGGCAATGATGATCACTAAAATAATCATACTTAGAATCAGATAGACAGGAGATAGTAGTAGAGATAAAATGGAAATAATGATAACAAAAAAGCCAGTAAATATTATATAGTCTGACATTCCAAATCGATTGAGCAAAAAGGCAAAAGATAAGAAGACTAAGGCCGAACCCATATCGTGCTGGGCTAGAATGAGGATAAAGGGTATTATGATAATACCTAAGGCCATCATCAGTTTTTTAGTATAGGCTAAATTAGTTTCAAGCTCGCTGATATAGTACGCTAATGCTAGACAGGTTGTAAACTTAGCAAATTCGGACGGTTGAAGTCTGAAGAAACCAAGGTCTATCCATGCTTTAGCGCCATTGACTTCCTTAGCTATAAATAATACAACTACGAGGAGTAATAAAATGATACCATAATAGGCATAAGCAAAAACGCTAAATACCTTCGAACTCATATTGATAATAATGAATCCGAGTATTAGACAGATGCCTATCCAGATTAGCTGCTTTCCATACGTTTGAGATAAATCGTAAATCTTAGGGTGCTCTGGATTATATCCTGCTGCATAGATGGTGATGAGACCTATTAACATAAGAATGAGAAAGGTCATTAACAATGGCCAGTCTAATTTATTGAAAATGGAAGGACTTTTAGCCATACTTATTCGTCTATCTGAAAATTGATGAGGTGTCTATTTTTAATACTACTATACTTATTCAAGCTAGCAGGAGGTAAACTGTCTTTAAGGTAACGCTCTGCCATAAGAGATACGATAGGAGCCGCCAAGCCACCGCCACCACCTCCGTTTTCGACGATACATGCTATGACTATTTTAGGATTTACTTTAGGCGCAAATCCTACAAAAATAGAGTGGTCTTCACCATGGGGATTTTGTGCCGTTCCTGTCTTACCGCAAAGCGCTATCCCCTCAATTTTAGATGCACGCGCAGTACCTGCTTGAACTACCATTTCTAGTCCATCAGTTACCCTATCAAAATATAATTTATCTATCGGTACATTAACTTTGATTTTTTTAGCGGTATTCGGTTTAAATTTCCCATTGGCCTCAATGCCTTTGATAACATGTGGAGTTATGTAATATCCTTTGTTGGCTATAACACAATAGGAGTTAGCCATTTGCAATGGTGTAGCAAGTATTTCTCCCTGGCCTATTCCTAATGATATCACAGTGGTAGCACGCCACTGGTTTTTGTAAATCCTATTGTAATAAGCAGTATCGGGCACATTGCCTCGTTTTTCATTTTTAAGATCTATTCCTAACTTTCTTCTATATCCAAATCGACAAATATTCTTATACCAACGATCATAATCTTTTTGAAACCTTTTAGAATTACTCACTTCAATTGATCCTCTAAACACCTGACAAAAATAAGGGTTGCATGACTGAGTCAATCCTTCTTCAATATTTCTGCAAGGTGCATGTCTATGAGAGCATTTGAGGCTCTTTTTACCTATAGGGTAATATCCAGGACAATAATAAGCAAAATTCGGATTTATGGCGCCCATTTGCAATGCTACTAATGCTGAAGGGGCTTTAAATGTAGATCCTGGAGGATATAGCCCTTGAATAGCCCTATTGTATAGTGGTTTGTTTTTGTTTAGTAATAGTTTTGGGTAATATTTATTCCTACTGCCGCCTGTGAGTAGATTCGGATCATAGGTTGGCCCATTGCAAAGTGCTAAAATCTCTCCAGAAGAAGGTTCTATGGCTATTATACTCCCACGTTTATTTGTAAGTAGTTCTTCTCCTAAAGTTTGAAGATCTATATCTATAGAAGCTTGCAGATTCTTGCCAGCGGTAGGCTCTTTGTCGCTTTCGCCATTGGCGTAGCTTCCTTTGACTCTATTTAGTGCATCTACTACCACTGTTCTTATACCACGTTGACCTCTTAGAAGGTCTTCATAATAGACTTCTATCCCGTTTTTACCTATATAGTCTCCGCTTAGGTATGTATAAGTGTCTGCATATTCTTTGATTTGGGAGGAATCAATCTCTCCTACGTCTCCGAAGAGAAGGGCTCCATTGGCATATGGATATTCTCTGACAAACCGAGTCTGTCCAAAGAAACCTTTGTATTTGAATATATGTTCTTGAAAACGCTGATAATTGGAATCGTCCACGTATTTAAGAAAAACATAAGGTCTGTATCGAGAAGCCTTTCTTGCTTTTTTCATGGATTCAAGGAAATAGTCAGGGGTAATTGAAAGGTCCTTGCATAGTTGGTTAGTATCAAGGTTAGCGTCGACCTCTGCATTGGTGACCATGATTTCAAATTGATTTGTATTATGAACAATCAATTTATTGTTTCTATCATATATTAACCCTCGCGATGGATACTCTATAAGTTCTTTTATTGCATTATCTTTTGCTTTGATTTTATACTTTGTATCTATCAGTTGTATATAGAAAAGATTTATAAGAAAGAGAAATGCAAAGAAAATTGTCACTCCTTGAATCATTTTAATTCGTTGAGGGAAAATATCTTGCATAAATTCTTAGGTAGTAAATTTAAGTGAAAACTAAAATAGTCTACAAAAGTAAAAAAACAAAACTGAATTATTGAAAAGTTTTATATTTGCAGTCCTGTTTTTAAATGGGAGTGTTCTTTGTAGGTAATGGTCGGGTGGCCGAGCGGCTAGGCAGAGGTCTGCAAAACCTCGTACAGCGGTTCGAATCCGCTCTCGACCTCATTTGATTTTATGTAATGCAAATTGAAAAAAACTTTTATATTTGTATTCCATTTTTTATCATTCTATGATAAAATGCGAAAGTAGCTCAGTTGGTAGAGCACAACCTTGCCAAGGTTGGGGTCGCGAGTTCGAGTCTCGTCTTTCGCTCTCTTTCCAATTGTTAGGAAAAACCTTGGTGGTGGAATTGGTAGACACGCAGGACTTAAAATCCTGTGGGCAGTAATGTCCGTGCGGGTTCAAGTCCCGCCCGAGGTACTTGCGAAAGGCACGAAACCTGTTGTTTTGTGCCTTTTTTTATTCTTCGATTCGTTTAATATCTATGACTCCGTCTAATGTTTTAATATTATTAATGAGTGTTTCTAGTTGTTCTATATCATTGACGTAAAGCTTGACTATACCTTCAAAGATGCCCTCTTCACTTTCTATTGATATGGAGCGGATATTGACATTATAATCTTCTGAAATGATTTTCGTCAATTTATTGATCAAGCCTAGTCCGTCTATACCACTTATTTTAAATCCTGTGAGGAAGGCTATTTCTTTAGATTGACTCCATTTGGTTCTTACTATACGGTAATTATATTTACTCATTAGTTGCACTGCATTAGGGCAGTTGATTCTGTGTATTTTTACACCATCATTGATAGTGATGAATCCAAAAACATCGTCACCTGGGATAGGATTGCAGCAGGATGCATAACTATATTTTATTTTCGAGCTATCCTCTCCCATGATTAAGAGGTCAGCATTGTGCTTAAGCGTTTCTTTTACTTTTTGAATGACATCTTGGTCTGAGATGTTGCTTTCTGACTCCTTAGTTTTTTTGGGTTTATCTAGTTTGATTTGACCTGCTATTATCTTAAATTTTTTGAGATCTTGCAGATTTATATTTTCATTTTTAACATCACATAGAAAACTAAGATGATTGGTCTTTTTATAATGATTAATTAAGATTTGCAGATTTTCTTGGTTGTAATCTGCATTAATTGCAGAGAGTTTCCTTAATAAAATTTCCTTTCCTAAGGCTGCTTCCGCTCGAATTTCAGATTTTAGAGAGTTTTTAATAGCGGATTTAGCCTTCGAGGTATTAGCTATATTGAGCCAGTCATCATTTGGTCTCTGCTTGGCACTAGTCAGAATTTCTATCTGCGTTCCATTTTCTATTTTATGCGATATAGGAACTAGTTTATGATTTACTTTAGCTCCAATGCACTTTCTACCGAGTCCAGAGTGAATCTCAAAGGCAAAATCAAGAATCGTACTACCATTGGGCATCATTTTTAATTCTCCTTTAGGAGTAAAAACATAAATTTCTTCGTTATAAAGGTCTAGTTTGAAATCATCAACCAGATCTAGCGCGCTATCGGTAGACTGTTTTAATTTTTCAGCTATTCTTTTCAACCATTCATCTACTGGATTTTTCTCAATTCCCATTTTGCCTTCTTTATAAAAAAGATGCGCTGCTATGCCGCGTTCGGCTACTTCATCCATTCTTGCAGTACGAATTTGTACTTCGATGAATTTACCGCCAGGCCCCATTACGGTAGTATGCAGAGCTTCATAACCATTTGATTTGGGTTTAGATATCCAATCTCTGAGTCGCTCTGAGGATGGAATGTAATTTTCTGTGATAATAGAATAAACATTCCAACATTCTTGCTTTTCTTTCTCTATCGGAACATCCAGAATAATACGAATAGCCAATAAATCAAATACTTCTTCAAAGGGAACGCCTTTTTTATGAATCTTATTCCAAATAGAATAGATAGATTTAGGTCGACCGTATATTTTAAATTTATACCCAAGTTGACTTAATTGTTCTTCGATGGGTTGAATAAATTCATGGATCTGCTTAGTGCGTTGTCGTTTAGTTTCTTTTAATTTTAAGGCTATATCTCTATACTCTTTGGGCTCAAGGTATTTTAATGATAAATCTTCTAGTTCTGATTTGATAGCATGGAGGCCTATACGATTGGCTAAGGGTCCATAAAGAAATAGAGTCTCGGAAGCTATTTTCTTTTGCTTATCCGGCGACATTGCATCCATAGTGCGCATATTGTGCAGTCTATCAGCTATTTTTATGAGTATGACTCTTACATCTTCGGCTAGGGTAACTATTAGCTTTTTATAGTTCTCTATTTGCATAGAAGAACTTGTGTCTATAATATTGGAAATCTTAGTAAGTCCTTCAACGATTTTAGCGACTTCAGTTCCTAGAGAAATTTGAATTTCTTCTATAGTCAAATCTGTATCTTCTACGGTATCGTGCAGCAGTGCGCAGATAGCCGAGGTAACGCCTAACCCAATTTCTTCTGTTACTATGTTTGCTACCGCTATCGGATGAAATATATATAACTCGCCTGACTTTCGTCGTGTCTTACTATGCGCATCCACCGCCAGATCAAATGCATGACGCAGACTTTTTTTAGAACTGGGATTGAGTCGATTTTTTAATATTCTGAGTAAACGTCTATATTCCTTGGAGATGAGTTTTTTCTCATTTTCAATGTCATAAAGCTCAAAATTTATGCGTTCCATGGGAGTGAAGACTATTGATTCTTTCTAATGGATGACACCGCTTCCTACCAACTCACCGCCATCATACCATGCTGCGAATTGACCACTAGCTATGCTATGCATCCATTCTTCAAATATAATGTAAAGTCCAGAATCCCTTCTAAATAATTTCGCTTTGCATAGTTCTTGTCGATATCGAATCCTGAGCAGATAGGTTTTATCTTCACCAATAGCTAGTTCTAAATCTTCTCTTATCCAATGTATTTCTTCATTTGCTATCCATAGTCCCTTTCTTTTTAAACCCGGGTGATCGTCCCCTTTACCTACGTAAATTATATTCTGTGTTGAATCTTTATCTATTATAAACAAAGGTAACTCGGCACCCCCAATACCCAGTCCTTTTCTCTGGCCGATGGTATAAAACTGGACACCTTGGTGCTGTCCAATTATCTTTCCAAAACTTGATTTTAGCTGATAGTCATTGCAGAGGGTATCTAGTTCCGCATTTGCATAATGAAAACAATGATGCTGTGGATCAATTTCTATGATATTACCAGAATTAGGCTTGAGCTGCTCTTGAAGAAAGACAGGGAGTTTTACCTTACCAATAAAACACAATCCCTGTGAATCTTTTTTTTCAGCTGTGATTAAATCATATTTTTTAGCTATCTCTCTCACTTCATATTTCTGTAAGTGGCCTATAGGAAAAAGAGCTTTGGACAATTGGTATTGATTCACTTGACATAGAAAATAGCTTTGGTCTTTATTTCTATCAGCACCAGTCAGTAGTCTCTGAATAGTTTTTTGATCTTTCTCCATCGTTTCTTTTCTGCAATAGTGACCAGTAGCTACATATTGTGCGCCTAGTTTTATTGCAGCATCAAGAAAAACATCGAATTTTATTTCTCGATTACATAATATATCTGGATTTGGAGTTCGCCCGCGCGCATACTCTTCATGCATATAGTCTACAATTCTAGTTTTATAGATGTCGGATAAATCAAGTACCTGAAATGGAATACCTAGTTTATTGGCTACTAATAGAGCATCATTACTATCGTCAATCCACGGGCATTCATTATTTATAACCACAGAGCTATCATTCCAATTTCGCATAAATACAGCGATGACTTCATAGCCCTGCTCTATGAGCAAAGCTGCAGCTACACTGCTATCTACGCCTCCTGAAAGTCCTACTACTACTCGTCCTTTTGACATTAGTTTTCTGCTTTGAAAGTATGATTGTATTTATCTAGCACAAAAAGTAAGGCTAACATATATGTGCTCAGACTTGGAATTTTATATCGGTCCAGCGCACCAAAATTATAACTAGTAAATCCTACTACCATGCCATAAAATAGACTGAATCCCATAAGTGCAATCGCTTGAGGGGATTTAAAAAATGAAATGAAAAAATAAATGACGCGCATTTTTAAAACAAGATAGATCGTTGTTAAAAGAAAAAACAAACTCTGTAAGGCGCTTAATAGAATAATAGGTTTATTAGCTTCCCATAAAAATGGTCGAAAGAATGTAACGGCCAGTGAAGCTGGAATTTTACTTACGAGCGCACTAGTAGTATAATCAATGTCGCCTAAGGAATAGGTGCTACCCTGGAGTGCAGCATGCCAGCTTTGAAAGCCTTTTGATTTATCCACTAATTTTTCAAAAGAAAGTTCTTGAAATGTTTGACCTATAGTTTTAAGCATCATAAATCCTGAAAGGCACATTAAACAAATAAAAATAGGCCTTAATAAAAATTTAACTGTAAACGAAGGAATTGCATAAAATTTTATACTGAGAACCCAAATAATTAAAAATGGAAGTGACGCCATTAAGAAAAAACTGCGTATAGAATATAGAAGATAAACTCCAATAATCATGTAGAGAATGTTGTAAAGTTTGACTTTATTGTATCCAAAAAACTGCACAAATCCAATTATTAATAAATATAATCCAGCTAAAGTGAAGGTGTCTTTGAATAAGCCTGAACCCCAGAAAATAACTGATGGCATTAAGAATATTGCATAGCCTACATGGGTGCGATTGAGCGCTGTATGACTCAATATAAATCTGTATAATTTCCATGAACTAAAAAAAGAAAAATAGCTGCATAGGATTGAAGTTAAATAGAACGAGTTTAATGTGATAAAATTAAATAATAAAGCTATCTTCGTTATCGTATAGGTGGGTTTTGAATACCAATAATTGACTCTTTTTCCGAATTGAATAAATGCGATATCCTGATAATTTTTTAAATCAGAACTAAACAATACTTCTGGAATCTGACTTATATTTTCGCTTACATATTCTAGAAGATATTTGCCAGAATCAAAATATTCGGTTGTATCCCCACCACCATAATAAAGAAGATAAATTAATACGGCTGCTGTTGCCCCAATTATCTTGAGTAAAAATCCAACAAAGAATACATATTTATCTTCTAAATGTTCAATATAGTAGGTTCTATAGTACAAAACAAAAATCAAAGGAATTCCTATATATAGAAGACTTAAGACGAAATGGATAACTATCAAAATAAATACGTTTAATCTAAACTCTAAGAATTGGGAAAGTCATACAATGGGGTCCACCTCTGGCTCTTGATAGTTCCGTTGAAGGAATAGTTATAATTGTTTTTTCATACTTGTCAGGATTAAAATCTCCAAAATTCCATTGCTTGGCTATATCTCTGCCGCTGACTATTTCATAACCTAATTCATACAGAGCTTCTGCAGTTTTTACATTTCTATCATAGGCTATAGCAACTCCATCTCTTATTGCTACTAGGTTACAGCCATCTGTCCACTGCTCTCTCTCATCGTACGGATACTTCCCATTCCCGCATAGAATAAACTTCATATTAGGATTGGCAGATAGAAAGAAGGATTCTAAAGTAGAAAACTCCTTACTACTTCCATCTTTATTAAATTGTGTGACCTTGATAAGGTTGGACTTTAATGTATTTTCATAGATGACAAATTCCTCCTTACTGATTTGGGTGAATAAGGTGTCGATATGCATGCACGCTCTATCTTTTGGGATAACTATTCGCACTACATTATCTATAACCCCTTGATTGAATAATTTTTTCTTTAGATATTCAATAGCTTCTGGTGTAGTGCGTTCGCTACAACCCACTAATAGATAATTGCCTTGAAATACCATAACATCGCCCCCTTCGATAGTGCAGTCTTCGCCAGCTTCTGTCATATCAATGATTTTTTCATCATTATTTTCTTGACAGGATTTAAATAATGGATGGAAATAACAAATCACACGAGTTAAGACACCTTCTCTATTTCTTGCTTTTTTCGATGGATTGCAGATGAGTAAATGATCCTTTATCATGACTGCTATATCTCTGGTAAAGACATAGTTTGGTAATGGTGTCAATAAAGATTCATCAGTTTCTTCTAATAAGCCAGTAAACAAGGTATAGACCAAATCTTTATTGGATAACGACTTTATTTTTTCTTTGATGGCTTCAGATAAGCGCTCTTGAGCAAATAAATAGTTGAAAAATTTCTCACGGTTCTTTTCATCAATCGTTTCAAATACCTCCAATAAAAGATCTTCAGTATCTAAAACATTTTCTTCCCCTATAAAGGCTGAAAGGATATCAATAAATTTCTGATGCTCTTCGCGCATGGTTTGCAAATGTACAATATCATCGTATAGATATTCTAGCGCATTACTGGGAGTTACCACCTCTATACCATCATCTGGATAGTGAATGATGACTTTCTTTAGCGCATCTATCTCGCTCTTACAAAACACTGTATTCATATAGTATGTTTTTTATCTAGAAATATTTCTGCCATCATACATCGAGCACTACCTCCACCTATTTTCTCTATAAGATCTATAGACACTGGCAAAATAGCAGCATATTTTTCTATTTGAATTTTTTGTATTTCTGTCAGTGATTGAAATGCTCGTTGACTCATGACTAAAAATAATTCTCCAGCCATGTTTTCTACCTGTAGCATATTGCCTGCAAAATGCTGTAAAATTTGCTCATTGGTGAGATAAATAATCTCTAGTTGCGAAGCCTTAAATTTAGCTTCGAGCTTTTCTCTTTCTTCTTGGTCTGTTATGGTATCCATTCCTATCACTACAAATCCACTCCCTATGCACATGACCACATTAGTGTGGTAGATGAGGGTTCCTTGGGTATCAAAGGAGTGAAAGCTGACAGCCTCATACCCAATTTGGGTACAATAATCTGTAAATAAATCGAGTTCTGTGCGTGGAGATAGACATCCATATGCTATTTTATGAATATGGTCATAGACTATACTTCCTGTGCCTTCTAGTGCCTTATTCATGACCTCGTAATGACTCAGGTCCATTTCTTTTTGAACTTGATATTTATCCCGAATAAACTCTATAATGTCCTTGCGCTTTTCTAATTGCCTATTTTTAGTTTTCATAGGAAAAATAGTCATAGTACCATCTTGTCCCATGCTGATCCAGTTATTGGGAAATATAGCATCTGGCTTTTCAGGACTGATTGTATCATGGACGACTAACACATTTATTTTATGGCTT
>Ga0208722_1000031_pt1 | contig 33341 bp, 27 predicted proteins | sample LakMenEpi21Sep11_FD_150722 | JGI IMG/M metagenome (GOLD analysis project Ga0208722, IMG submission 150722) | Freshwater microbial communities from Lake Mendota, WI - 21SEP2011 deep hole epilimnion (SPAdes) | ecosystem: Environmental > Aquatic > Freshwater > Lake > Epilimnion/Euphotic zone ... | reverse complement strand
CACGTAAGAAAATTTAAGAAATTAACTAACTTAAATGTTCTTATATGACTTATATGGTTCAAAAATATTCCTTTCTTTTTGTTGTGTAAACCATATAAATGAGTAAAACTTAAATTCGCTTAAATGACTTATTTGGTTTAATATTTATAAATTGCTTGAAAATTAATTTCCATGAAAAAATTCCTCAAAATCTTTGCTGTTTTATTGCTAATTGCTTTGGTTTACTTGCGCATTGAAATCTATCCACAACTCGATTTAATTTCCGGTTTTTCAGCTAAGAGCGTGGCTTCTGGTCATTTTATTGATGGTAGAAGTTTGGAAACCATTCAGCAAGGCGACAATGATATAGATAAAATAGATTGGGCAACTAATAAAATAGATGAAAAGCAAAGATTTGTAACATCCAGTGTTTATGGATTAAAAACGCGAAAAGCCATTTACCGGGAAGGATTGGGAGCAACCTTAATCAATGATGATTTCGATGTTTCGAAACCGTATGAAGTGCCTTTTCGTGCCTGGAAAAATCAATTAATTAATAATAAACCTTTCCCATACGGACAAAATAATCATAAAGACACTATTTTTTCCAACATTGATTATGCTAAATTAAATGCTGCTGTTGCCAATGCTTTTGACAAAAAAGGCGAAAAAAATAAACGTACACGGTCGGTAATCGTTATATATAAAGACAAAATCATCGCTGAAAAATATACTGATGGATTTGACAAAAATTCCAAAATTTTGGGCTGGTCGATGACCAAAAGTTTGACGGCAACGTATTTCGGAATTCTGCAAAAACAAGGTAAAGTTGATATTATGAAACCAGCTCCAATTGGCGAATGGGCGACTGATGAACGTTCAAAAATCACTATTAATGATTTGTTGCACATGAATTCGGGTTTAGAATGGGAGGAAGATTATGGGAAAATATCCGATGTGACCAAGATGCTTTTTATTGCTGAAGACATGACTAAATCACAAATTGACAAGCCATTTGTTGGAAAACCTTATAACACTTGGAATTACTCTTCGGGAACGACTAATTTATTGAGTGGGATTTTACGAAAACAATTCAAAACACATCAAGAGTATTTGGATTTTTGGTATTCGGCTTTAATTGATAAAATAGGTATGAATTCTATGGTTGTTGAAACGGATATGGCTGGCAACTTTGTGGGTTCGTCATACGGTTGGGCAACAACGAGAGATTGGGCAAAATTTGGTTTATTGTATTTACACAAAGGCAATTGGAACGGCGAACAACTCTTTGACCCAAGTTGGGCAAAATACGTAGCCACACCCACCAATGGTTCCAACGGAAAATATGGTGCTCATTTTTGGCTCAATGCCAGTGGCGATTTTCCCGATGTGCCAAGAGATTTTTACCGATGTAGCGGCTATCAAGGACAAATGGTAGCAATATTCCCAAGCCAAGATTTAGTAATTGTGAGAATGGGATTGAGTGAGGAATTTGATTTTAATAGGTTTTTGAGTGGGGTTGTGGGGAGTATTAAGAAATAATTATTTAAAATACTTTACCGTTTCTCCGTCAAAATAACCAATTCCGTTATTTAATGTCAAGAAGATTATTTCTTTCTCACTAATGAATTCAAATTTAATTACATTCATTTGATATCCTACTGAATTTGCTAAACCTGCAGTCCAAGTAATCAAGGGTTTGAAGAATAGTTGTTTTGAATATTTATCTCCATTTTTAATTATCTTAAAAAACCCTTTGTCTGAATAATAATAAAAAGAGTTATCAAAAATATTAAATGTATTTGTGCCAAGATATTCTTTTAGGAAATCTAGTTTGTTTTTTTCTCCCAAATGCATATACTCCAATACATCATTAAGGTTAATCGAAGTATAAAAATCAGATATTGAAGTTTCTTTAATAATATTTAATTGACCTGAAACAGTAAAGTGCATTAAGCTTTGTGAAATGAATATTTCTCCATTTTTGTTTTCTGAAATTCCTTTAACCCCATATCTAATTGGTAAATTATTAGGGAATTTAAATACCAATTTATTGCTTTCTTTTTTTATTTTATCAGGAAAACTATCCAACAATCTTCCTTCATATTCTTTTGAATTATAAAAGTCTTTTATATTTGAATTATCTTTTAAGTACAAATAATCTGATTCATAAAACTCTTTCTTTTCTAAATCAAAAAATAAAATATCCTCTCCAAACTCACCGTTATCATAGGTTAACCACAATCGATTGTGTGAATCTAAATATACTAAATCAGGATTGTGAAAAACTTTAGTCCTATCATTTTGAGATTTGTAAAAGTAAAATCTATAACTATATTTTATGTTCGATGGATTATATCGTTTATTTCTATAAACCAAACCTTTATCTGTAATCAATATTGAATTGTTTTTATTGTCATACAACAATCGATATAGTACAAATCCTGCAGGTATTTTTTCTTTTATTCCAGATTTAAATCCAATTATTTCATTATCGTTTTTTATATATACTACTTCTTTTTTATTACATTTTGTAATAGCAATTACACTATCAATTATTCTAATTATTTTTTCTTTTTTTAAATCAAATAGAACTAAAACACCTCCTTTTGTTAGGGCATAAACAGTATTCTTAATAATTTCAAAATCTTTATAATCAGAATTAAAAAGTTTAATTTTTAACACAGAAATACTATCCTTTTTTTCGTTTTCTTGAGAAAAAGACAGCATCGAAAGATGAAGAAACATTAAAAAGATGAATTTTTTTATATTAATGAAATTAGATTTTTAAAAATTAAATTTAAGTAAAAAACTTTAAGTAGAAATATACACCGTTGTAAAATATCTTTTCGAAAAGAGAGCACAAAGTTTAGCAAGAACTTTACGCTATTTGCTTTTTTGCCTTTGCGTTCCTTGCGGTTAAACTCTACAAATCAAATCCCAAATTCACACCCAATTTAGTAGCAATGATTTTAGTAATTCGTTTTTTGAGTTCGGGTATTTTAATGCTTTCAATTACCTCGTTGGTAAAGGCGTACATCAATAATGCTTTGGCTTCTTTTTTTGGAATGCCTCGTTGCTGCATATAAAACATAGCGCTTTCGTCTAATTGACCAATGGTGCAACCGTGGGAACATTTTACATCATCGGCAAAGATTTCTAATTGTGGTTTAGCATTAATAGTGGCTTTATCGCCTATCAATATATTGTTATTTTGTTGAAAAGCATCTGTTTTTTGAGCTTCTTTTTCCACATAAATTTTTCCATTGAAAACTCCAGTTGAACTTCCGGCCAAAATGGTTTTATAGTTTTGATGGCTTTCGCAATTGGGTGTCGCATGATTGACTAAGGTAAAATGATCCACATGTTGCTTATCGCCAATAATCGTAATTCCTTTTAAGGTGCTATCAATTCTTTCGCCAAAATGATAAAAATTCAAATTGTTTCGAGTGATGTTGCCACCAAAAGAAAACGTATGCACCGAAACTCTACTTTCTTGTTTTTGGGAAATATAAGTATTGTCAATCAGGTTGGCCGATTGTAAATCGTTTTGAACTTTATAATAATCAACAATAGCGCGTTTCTGTGCAAAAATCTCGGTAACCGAATTCGTCAGCAATTGTCCCGATAGCAATCGGGATTCATTCAAAGATTGATGTCTTTCAATGATTTGAACATGGGCATTTTCGCCTACAATCACCAAATTTCGAGGTTGGAGCATCAAAGCAATTTCAACTCCGGTTGAAAAATAAATAATCTCGATGGGTTTTTCTACAACCTTGCTTTTTGGGATGTTGATGTAGGCCCCTTCATTGGCGAAAGCGGTATTCAAGGAGGTTAAGCTCTCGTCTTTGCTGGCAATATTGTTGAAATATTCATCGATTACCATCTTGTATTTTGGTTTGTTCAGTGCCGATGACATCAAACAAACATCCAAACCATCGTGAGTTGTTGCTGATAAAAAGGATGAGAATTTCCCATCTACAAAAATGACTTTGTGTGTGTCGATTTCGTGCAAGAAATATTTTTTTACATCTGCAAATTCTACTGCATTTTCATGCTTCGGAAACACCGAATAATCATTTTTTAGAATGGCATTCAACGAAGTATATTTCCATGCTTCCTCTTTTTTGGTCGGAAACCCTTTATTTTCAAAGTTCTTTATAGCAGAAGTCCGCACATCGTGAAGTTCAGAGTGAACATCGATTTGCTCTTCAAAAGCCATAAATGAGGATATTAGTTTTTCTTTTAAATCCATTTTTTTGTGTTTATGGTTTATGGTTTTTAGCTTATAGTTTTGAGAACTGTAAACAATAAACTACAAACTGTTAGACTAATTCACTTTTAATCCAATCGTATCCTTTTTCTTCTAACTCGTGGGCCAACTCTTTCCCACCTGATTTCACGATTTTTCCGTCCATTAAAACATGAACGAAATCTGGAATAATATAATCTAACAAACGTTGGTAGTGCGTAATTACAAGCACAGCATTGTTTTCGTTTTTCAATTTATTTACACCATTGGCCACGATGCGAAGTGCATCAATATCCAAACCAGAATCGGTTTCGTCAAGGATGGCTATTTTTGGCTCTAACATCGCCATTTGGAAAATTTCGTTACGTTTCTTTTCTCCACCAGAAAAACCTTCGTTTAACGAACGTGATAAAAATTTACGGTCTATTTCTAATAATTCTGATTTCTCACGAATTAATTTTAGCATTTCATTCGCCGGCATTTCTTCTTTGCCATTGGCTTTTCGGCTTTCGTTGATGGCCGTTTTCATAAAGTTTGTCACCGAAACGCCTGGAATTTCTACTGGATATTGGAACGACAAGAAAACACCTTTATGAGCTCTTTCTTCTGGAGCTAATTCTGAAATGTCTTCGCCTTCTAAAAGAATTTCGCCTTCTGAAACTTCATAGTTTTCATTCCCAGCAATAATGGAAGCAAGCGTACTTTTTCCGGCACCATTTGGTCCCATAATGGCGTGAACTTCTCCGGCTTTAACTTCAAGATTGATACCTTTTAAAATTTCTTTGTCTTCAACAGAAGCGTGTAAATTGCTAATTTTTAACATTATAATTTGAGATTTGAGATTTGAGATTTGAGACTCTCATCACTCTTGTTAATATTATTTATTTAAATTTTCAATATTAATATCGACTTTTTATTTATTAAATTTATTTCCTTTATATTCAGATTTTTTTAAGTAATTCATAAATCCTGATATTGATTTACTTAAATTTATACTGATTTCTTTAAGATCGTTTAATTCAACTTCTGAAATATATTTTCTGTCAAAAGCTCTATACAATTGTGAACGTGACTCTCCACAAGAACCTTTCGAAATAGTCAAAAAATGAACAAACTCTTTATTCCCTTCTCTTTCAAAACCTTCTGCTATATTATCCATTACAGAACCTGAAGAATCGTGAATTTGATTGATAAGTTTGAAATCATTTTTAAATTTCTCATTTGAAGCAAGATTAAAGATTTTATCAGCATAAACTCTTGATTGCTGCCAAATCTCTAAATCTTCAAATTTTGTAATTGTAGCCATAATTCCAAATGTCAAATTTCGAATATCAAATTATCCTACTGAACCTTCCAACGAAATCTCCAATAACTTCTGAGCTTCCACTGCAAATTCCATTGGCAACTTGTTCAAAACTTCTTTACTAAAACCGTTTACAATTAACGCAATTGCTTTTTCGGTCGGAATGCCTCGTTGGTTGCAATAGAACACTTGGTCTTCTCCTATTTTTGAAGTGGTTGCCTCATGTTCAATTATAGCAGATGAATTTTTACTTTCGATATAAGGAAACGTATGAGCACCACAATTATTTCCCATCAGCAACGAGTCACATTGCGAAAAATTACGAGCATTATCGGCATTGGCACTTATTCGAACCAAACCACGGTAACTATTTTGTGATTTTCCAGCCGAAATTCCTTTGGAAATGATGGTTGATTTGGTATTTTTTCCCAAATGTGTCATTTTGGTTCCTGTATCGGCTTGTTGATGATTATTAGTTACCGCAATCGAATAAAATTCTCCAATTGAATTATCTCCTTTTAAAACTACAGATGGATATTTCCATGTAATTGCCGAACCCGTTTCTACTTGTGTCCATGAGATTTTTGCGTTTTTTTCGCAAATTCCTCTTTTCGTCACGAAATTGAAAACACCGCCTTTACCCTCTTTGTTCCCAGGATACCAGTTTTGAACCGTTGAATATTTTATTTCGGCATTATCTAAAGCAATAAGCTCTACCACTGCGGCGTGCAATTGATTTTCATCACGACTTGGTGCGGTACATCCTTCTAAATAGGAAACATAACTGCCTTCATCTGCTATCAAAAGTGTCCTTTCAAACTGACCAGTTCCGGCTTGATTGATACGAAAATAAGTTGATAATTCCATCGGACAACGAACGCCTTTTGGAATGTAACAAAAACTTCCATCTGAAAAAACAGCTGAATTTAAGGCCGCGTAAAAATTATCTCTTTGCGGTACAACTGTTCCTAAATATTTCTGCACCAAGTCAGGATATTCTCGAATCGCTTCGGAAATACTCATAAAAATGATGCCTTTTTCTGCTAATGTTTTCTTGAAAGTCGTTGCCACCGAAACCGAATCGACTACAATATCCATAGCGACGTTGTTCATCATTTTCTGCTCATCAACAGAAATACCTAACTTTTTGTACATGGCTAAAAGTTCAGGGTCAACATCGTCTAATGTTTTATTCGGATCCGCTTTTTTTGGTGCTGAATAATACGAAATAGCTTGAAAATCGGGTTTTTCATAGTGAACGTTTGCCCATTCTGGCTCTATCATTTCTTGCCAAGCACGAAACGCTTCAATACGCCAATCGGTCATCCATTGTGGTTCGTCTTTCTTTTTAGAAATAGCACGAACAATATCTTCGTTTAGCCCAATAGGAAACGTTTCCGAATCTAAATCGGTATAGAAACCGTATTCGTATTCTTTATTTTCTAATTCGATTTTTAAGTCGTCTTCTGTATACTTACTCATAATTTTATCTAAAAAATCTAAAAAATCTAAAAAATAAAAAGAAAGTGTTTATGCCTTCTTGTTATGCTTTTCTAAGTTTTTCAAATATTTAATATAACTACCTAATTGTTTTGATATTTCTATGACATCATTTCTGTGTTCGTAGAAATTATCTTCATTAATGTATTCTAACAATTTCAAAAAGTTGAACATATTTCGGCATTCACCAGCAGAACCTTTTGAAAAATATAAAAATCTAATTAATTCTTTTTTGGTTTCTCTTTCAAAACCTTCGGCAATATTATTCGAAATGGATAATGCCGCTCTTTGTAATTGATCTTTTAAACCATAATCTTTAGCAATTTTCTCATTCGTTAATGTTAGTTTGTATACTTTAGCTCCAAACTGCAATGCTTTTTGATAAACTTCCATTTCCTCAAACGAACTGTATTTTGCCATTTTTGCTTTTTTAGATTATTTCAATTTTTTTGCTTTTTTAGATTTATAAAGAAAACGATTCCCCACACCCACACGTTCTACTCGCATTTGGATTATTAAAAACAAATCCTTTTCCATTTAATCCTCCCGAAAATTCCAAAATGGTTCCAGCTAAATACAGAAATGATTTTTTCTCAACGGCTATTTTTACATGATTATCTTCAAAAACTTTATCGTTTTCTCCCAACTCTTTATCGAATTTTAATTCATACGATAAACCTGAGCAACCACCGCTTTTTACGCCTACACGAACATAATCTTTGGCAGCGTCAAAACCGTCTTCTTGCATCATCGAAACGATTTTTTTACTTGCGTCATCAGATACTTTGATCATAGCTTATTTTAATTTTGTCTAAATAATGCGCAAAGTTACTACAAATATCCTTTTTTCAAGCAACTATAACATTTTTATAACCAATTAGCGAATAGAGAAAAATGATTTTTATTTCTATAAATTTGTAAAAACATTAAAAAATGAAAATTTATCCCATAGAAGGTGGCAATTTTAAACTCGATGGTGGCGCTATGTTTGGCGTGGTACCCAAAACCATTTGGAACAAAACCAATCCGGCAGACGAAAATAATTTAATTGATATTGCCGCAAGATGCATGTTAATTGAAGACGGGAATCGATTGATTTTGATCGATACTGGAATGGGCAACAAACAATCGGAGAAGTTTTTTGGCTATTATTCGCTTTGGGGAAACCATTCATTGGATAAATCATTGGTCAAGCATGGTTTTCATCGTGATGATGTGACGGATGTTTTTATGACGCATTTGCATTTTGATCATTGTGGGGGCAGTGTGAATTGGAATAAAAACAAAACGGGTTACGAGGTAGCTTTTAAAAACGCCTATTATTGGACAAACGAAAATCATTGGGAATGGGCAACAAAACCAAATGCCCGTGAAAAAGCATCTTTTCTTTCAGAAAATATTTTGCCAATGCAAGAAAGCGGACAATTAAATTTTATTAAAAGACCTGATTCTGATTTTGGAATTTGTGATTTGGGATTTGATATTTTTTATGTTGATGGTCACACCGAAAAAATGATGATTCCACATATTAAATACCAAGATAAAACCATTGTTTTTTGTGCTGATTTATTGCCAACTGCTGGACATTTGCCATTGCCTTATGTTATGGGTTATGACACGCGGCCGCTTTTAACTTTGCCTGAAAAAGCTAAATTTCTTACTGCAGCAGCAGAAAACAATTTCTATCTATGGCTAGAACATGATGCGTATAACCAAATCATTACAGTTGAAAAAACAGAAAAAGGGATTCGACTTAAAGACGTTTTCAAAACCAAAGATATACTAATGTAATGTTAATCGTTTTTGGAATTTTGCAAAAGAATATACTTTTACCTTCTTAAATAATATTTGTTATGAAAACAAAGTTGAAATTTTTGCTTTTTTTATTACCAATATTAAGTTTTGGACAAGAGGTTCAAACACTTTACACAAAAAAAGCACCCCTTACAGAACAAGAATTAAAACGCTGGAGTCATCTTGATTTAGAAAAAGATACCATTCCCGGAATGAGCGTTGACAAAGCTTACAATGAGCTTTTGAAAAATAAAAAAGGAATTAAAATCATTGTTGCCGTAGTAGACTCGGGAATTGACATAGATCACCCTGATTTAAAAGGTGCTATTTGGACAAATCCAAAAGAAATTCCAAACAACAAAAAAGATGATGATAAAAACGGTTATGTTGACGATATTCATGGTTGGAATTTTCTAGGCGATTCATACAACGAAACACTAGAAATGACTAGAATTTTGAAAAAAGGCGATGATGGTTCCGAAGTGTATAAAAAAGCATTAGCTGAACATGAGAAAGAATATAATAAAATGATGAGCTATAAAGAATCTATAGATTATTTATACGAAGCCGATAAAACCATTCGTGACTATTTAAAAAAAGAGGATTATACTCTTAACGAATTAAAAGACGTAGCTTCAATTAAATATTCACTTTACCAGAGTAAAACGGTGATGCTTGCTTTTGCTTTGCAAGCAGGAGAAAAATTTAGAGAAGAATTAATTTCAACAAAAAATCAAGTGTATGATAAACTTAATTATAACCTCAACACAACATTTGACGGACGAAAAATAGTAGGCGATAATCCCGATAATTTTGACGATAAAAAATACGGAAATAACAAAGTGTTTGGGCCAAATAAAGAAAACACAGAACACGGAACACATGTGGCTGGAATAATTGCCCAAACAAGAAACAATAACATTGGCGGTGATGGTATTTCAAACAATGTTCAGATAATGGTATTGCGAGCTGTGCCCAATGGTGATGAATATGACAAAGATATCGCTTTGGCGATTCGCTATGCAGTTGATAATGGCGCAAAAGTAATCAATGGTAGTTTTGGAAAAGATTTTTCTCCACATGCTGAATGGGTATGGGATGCCCTAAAATATGCTGAAAGTAAAGACGTTTTGTTTGTGCATGCTGCTGGAAATGATGGAAAAGATATAGATGTAGAAGAAAACTTCCCAACGGATAGTAAGGATAAAAAAACTGAGTTAGTTTCAAATTTTATCCAAATTGGCGCTCTCAACTATGAATATGGTGAAAAAGTGATAGCTGATTTTTCTAATTATGGCTCTAAAAATGTTGATGTCTTTGCTCCTGGAGTGAAAATTTATGCCACACTTCCTAATAATAAATTCAAATATCTTGAAGGAACTTCAATGGCATCGCCAAATGTTGCTGGTGTAGCTGCATTAATTCGTTCTTATTATCCAAATTTAAAAGCTTCACAAGTAAAAGAAATCATCATGCAATCAGGAACACCAATAGATATGATAGTGAAAGTGGGAGAAAATGCCGACAGCAGAAAATTCTCGGAAGCATCTGTTTCAGGAAAAATAGTAAACGCATATAATGCGCTAAAAATGGCGGAAGAAGTATCAAAAAATGAAAAAAATAATTAAAGAAAATGAAAAAAATCCTTCTCTTTGGTTTTTTACTTGGAATACTTTTTTGCAAAGCACAATCAAAAGACTACTGGCAACAACATGTTGACTATAAAATGGATGTAACCATGGATGTTAAATCCTATCAATACAAAGGAAAACAAGAATTGTTGTATACCAATAATTCACAAGACACCTTAAAAAAAGTTTTTTACCATTTATACAATAATGCTTTTCAGCCAGGAAGCGAAATGGACATTCGTTTGCAAAACATTCCTGATCCGGATGGCAGAATGGTGAACAAAGTAAAAAATTCAGTAGGAAAAGAAGTAAAAGAAAGTCGCATTTCAAAATTATTACCCAATGAAATGGGCTATTTAAAAATTTCTAATTTCAAACAAGATGGCGTTTCTGCCCAAACCAAAGAAGTAGGTACGATTTTGGAAGTCGTATTGGCAACACCTATTTTACCTGGACAATCAACTTTATTTACATTAGACTTTGATGGACAAGTGCCTGTTCAAATTCGACGTTCGGGAAGAAATAATAGCGAAGGTGTTGCGCTTTCAATGGCGCAATGGTATCCTAAAATGGCCGAATTTGATTTTGAAGGTTGGCATGCTGACCCTTACATCGCTAGAGAATTTCACGGTGTATGGGGTAATTTTGATGTAAAAATCACCATTGATAAAAATTACGTTTTAGGTGGAACTGGCTATTTACAAAACCCGAACGAGATTGGATATAATTACCAAGATACAGGAGTTGTTGTAACTATTCCAAAAAAACAAAAAACACTGACTTGGCATTTTTATGCGCCAAATGTTCATGATTTTACTTGGGCAGCTGATAAAGAGTATGTACACGATAAATATCCAGCAGAAAATGGTGTTACACTACATTTTTTATACAAAAATAATCCAGCGATTATTGATGTTTGGAAACAAGCCCAACCCAAGACCGCTGAGTTAATGCAATTTTTTAATAAAACCATTGGCAATTATCCTTACAAACAATATTCAGTAATTCAAGGTGGTGATGGCGGAATGGAATATGGTATGTGTACTTTGGTTTTGGGCGAAGGAAAATTAAATGGATTTGTAGGTTTGATTGCTCATGAAATGGGACATTCGTGGTTTCAACACGTATTGGCAAGTAACGAAAGTAAACACGGCTGGATGGACGAAGGGTTTACTTCTTTCATCGAAGATTTGGCCGTTAATGAACTGGTTGCAAAAAAGGTGGAAAATCCATTTGTTGGAGCTTATAAAAGTTATATTGATTTAGCCAATTCAGGAAAAGAGCAGCCGCTTTCTACACACTCAGACCGATATGACTTGAACAGATCCTACAGCGTTGCTTCCTATAGCAAAGGGGAACTCTTTTTAAGCCAATTAATTTATTTGATAGGGAAAGAAAACCTGATGAAAACCTTGAAACGTTATTACAAAGAATTTCAATTCAAACATCCTACACCCAATGACATTAAGCGAACTGCCGAGCGCATTTCGGGTGCAAATTTAGATTGGTATTTAACCGATTGGACTCAAACCACAAACACGATTGATTATAGCATAAAAAAAGTGGCCGAAAAAGACAACACAACTACAATTTCACTAGAAAGAGTAGGCAGAATGCCAATGCCTATTGATGTTTTGGTGGAATATACAGACGGAACAAAAGAGAGTTATTATATTCCGCTTCGAATGATGAACTTTCAAAAATCAAATCCTAAACTCGAAATTAAATGGACTATTTTGAATGATTGGGCTTGGGCAATGCCTAACTATGAGTTCAGTATTCAAAAACCGCTTTCCTCAATCAAAAAAATTAGCATAGATTCATCTGATTTAATGGCAGATGTGAAAAGAGAAAATAATATGTTTGTAAATATCAAATAAAATAAGTTGCCAAATTTTAACCCTTTTATTTTGGAATAGATTTTGTAGATTTACCACGATAAAAAAAATTAACAAAATGAAAGCTATTCAACTTCTTATGGTTTGCCTTTTTTTGAATTTTGGAAGTGTTGCTTTGGCGCAACCTATTCGTTTTCAAGCAAGCAGTGTAGGTTTTACAGACAAAAAAGATAATGGTCAATGGAACGAATGGTCTGATTTTGTTGACGCCAAAGTATTGATAACCGTTGATGCTAAGAAAGATTTAATTACAATTAATTCCTCTGAGGTACAGTCATTCAAAATCAAAGCTTATGGTGAAATTACAGATAATGATGAGGTAAATATTGTCCCGTTTGAATGTGTTGACAATAAGTTTTCAAAGTGTAATATCTTAATCATTACGAAGAAAAAGGAAAATAATAGAGTGCAGTTTTACATCACTTACAATGAAGTGAAATTTGTTTACAATATCTACTCAAAATAACAATGGATTTTTCCTATCCAGTTTCTGAAAAACTTAAAAGTAAAAAAATTATCGACTTGTTATTTTCAGAAGGCAAATCGGTGAGTAAATACCCATTGCGATTAGTGTATATTACACACGATTATGAAGAAAATGTACCCTTAAAAATGGGCGTTTCGGTTTCCAAAAAACATTTTAAAAAAGCAGTAGACCGCAATTATTTCAAGCGTGTTTTGAGAGAATGTTATCGGTTGAACAAATCCATTTTGACAACTAATTTAAACACAAAATATTGCATTATGTTTTTTTATCAAACCAACGAAAAATTATCTTACCAAGAAATAGAAGAAAAAACCAAAAAGCTTTTCGAGAAATTTAGAAAAGCTGTTATACAATAAAAAAATTAAACTGATGATGTACCAAATTTCGTTTGAAGTAATTTAATATATTCGTTAACTTGTTTAAAGAAAAAACCATGTTCTTAAGAATTAAAAAAAAATATTTTATCCCTGCCATCTTGAGTATTTTTCTCTTTATAGGCGTAAGTTTTAAAGACGATTTCTTCGAAATTTCTAAACAACTAGAAATTTTTACCACACTATTTAAAACCATCAATCAAAACTATGTTGATGAAACTAATCCGGCAGAATTAATGGACAAAGCCATTAAGAGTATGTTGGCAGATTTAGACCCATATACCAATTATTTCAATGAACAAGATGTTATAAAATTCAAAATTAATAATACAGGAGAATACACAGGAATAGGAGCGATTATCACAAGAAAAGAAGACAAACTCATCATCAAAGAACCTTATAAAGGATTTCCTGCGGACAAAGCAGGTTTAAAAGCGGGTGATGAAATCACTCAAATAGGCGATGTAATGCTTTCCGACTTTAAAGATGATGCTTCCCAATTATTGAAAGGCGTAAAAAACACTAAAATTGAAATCAAATACTTACGCCAAGGAAAGCCAATGACGACCCAGTTAATTTTGGACGAAGTAGAAGTAAAAGCAGTTCCTTTCTTTGGAAAAGTAGACGATAAAACGGGTTATATTGTTTTGTCTCAATTTAGCCAAAAAGCATCATCACAAACTAAAGAAGCCCTAGAAAAACTAAAAGCGGATGGTGCAACTCAAATAATTCTTGACTTGCGAGGAAACCCAGGTGGGTTATTGAATGAAGCGGTAACTATTTGTAATCTTTTTGTTCCTAAAGGAGAAGTTATTGTAACTACAAAATCAAAAAACGAGAAATACAACAACGTTTATAAAACCAATCGAGAGCCAATTGATACTATAATTCCATTGGTTATACTTGTTGATGGTAAAAGTGCATCTGCCTCTGAGATTGTTTCTGGAGCTTTACAAGATTTAGATCGTGCTGTAATATTAGGAAGTCGAAGTTTTGGAAAAGGACTGGTACAACGTCCAATTGACATGACCTATGGAACTCAAGTAAAAGTTACTATTTCTAGATATTACACTCCTTCTGGAAGATGTATTCAAGCTTTGAATTACAACAAAAAAGACAAGAGCGGCAAAGCTACTAAAACAGAAGAAAAAAACTATAATGCATTTAAAACCAAAAAAGGAAGACCTGTTTTTGATGGCGGTGGTGTTTTGCCAGATGTTGAAATTGCAGAAACAAAAACAAGCATGATTGCTGATGCATTACAAAAAAACGATGGTATTTTTAATTATGTAACTTATTATTATTATAAAAATCCAACTCTGGGTTACAAAATCCCAACACTTACAGATTCAGATTTTGCAGACTTTAAAGCATTTCTTAAGCGTGAAAAAACAGATATTAATACGGAAACAGAAATTGCACTAAAAAACACTTTGGAAAAAGCTAAAAAAGAAAACATTGATACTGCTATTCAATCCGAATACGAACAATTATTAGCCGCTTTGCAAAGAAGTGAAGCAACAATGATTGATAAAAATCAAAAGGAAATAAAAAATTTAATGTTGGATGAGATTATCAAGCGTTACCAATACAAAGAAGGGTTGTATCAATATTACATAAAAAATAATATTGAGATTAAAAAAGCTGTCGGAATTCTTAATAATACGGCAGAATACAATAAGATTTTAAAAATTTAAGATGAAATTACTAAAGTATTTACCTTTTCTCTTTTTTGGTTTTCTTCAAGCTCAGGAAGAAGTTGTGCACTCGGTTTACTTTGAATTTGATAAATATTCCTTAGGTGAAAAGCAAGGAAATGAAGTAGTCGATTTTATCAAAAATTCCGATTCAACAAGAATTGAGTCCATTCAGATTTTTGGGTATACTGATGATGTCGGAAAAGAGGCCTATAACTTCAAACTTTCAACCAATCGGGCCACAACCATTCAAGACAAAATCATTGCAAGTGGAATTAAAAGTAAAATCATTATCACCATTGAGGGAAAAGGTAGAATTCTAATTGACGATGATATTGTAGAAAATCTTCCTGAAAAACGGTCAAAAAACAGAAGAGTTGACGTAGTTATCAACCTTAGACCGTTGCCAAAAATTGTGATTCCTGGATTTTACAACACCATTCAAAAAAACCATATTGTAGGCGACCATGTCTATCTAGACAATGTTTTATTTGAAAGAGGAAGTAGTAAACTGACATTTAAATCCAAAACGGAGTTGGATAAAATTGCAAAACTCTTGATGAAATACAAAAATTATCATTTTGAAATCCAAGGGCATGTGTGTTGTACGCCACCTTACCAAAAAGAAGCTATTGATAAAGAAACTAAAAAAAGACAACTCTCTACTAATAGAGCAGAAACAGTGTATAAATATTTACTATTTAAAAAAATACCTAAAACCAGAATGACTTTTAAAGGATATGGAAATACTGTACCGTTGGGAAAAGGCGCAGATTATGACAGAAGAGTAGAAATTGTTATCTCAAAAGTGTAATTACCCCTTTTTCATCTCGATATGTGGAATATCATCTTCTAAATACATCTCACTAGTTTGAACAAATCCATGACTTTCGTAGAATTTTTTTAAATACAATTGTGCAGAAATCGTGATTTTTGTTTCTTCAAAATGAGTTTCAATTACCCGAATTGCTTCTCTCATTAAAAGGTGACCTAGTTTTTTATCTCTATAACTTTCTTTAACCACGACACGCCCAATAGATGCTTGTTCAAAATAATCATTTGGTTTAAAAAGCCGAGCATAAGCCACTATTTTTCCATTATCTTCTCCTATAAGATGGATTGCTTTCTCATCTTTGCCATCAATGTCTTGATAAACGCAATTTTGCTCTACCACAAAGACTTCGCTGCGCAACTGTAGTAAATTATAAAGCTCTTGAGAAGAAAGTGCATCAAAACGCTTTATTTTCCATTCTAGATTCATTTTGTTGGATTTTTTATAAATTGAATGGATTTAATAATTGATTCTAATTCAAACATTAAATCGCGCTTTTCTTTTGATGGTGCGTAGCAAAATCCTTCAAGCACCAATATTCTATTATTCTCTTTGTCAAAAATAGCATAGTTGATAAATGGTCCTGACATGAAATCGTTTTTCATTTGCCACGTTCCTTTTGTTTCAAATGTTTTCTTCCCAGCAAGCGTTGTCTCTAAAAAATAAGGTGAATAGGCCTCTTCGGTAACCATTTTTGTTCCTCTGTCTGAACCGTGGATGTATAGTTTTCCTATAGAATCTCTTGTTTTTACAATATCGTTAACTGCATTATTAGCGTGAACTCTTTTAAAAGGGATTTGATACAATAATAAACTGCTATTACCGCTGATAATTTCACTTTTCATCCAAATGAAATTTCTTCTTCGCATAACATATTCATATTTTGATGGAATCAAAAGATTGATGTTGAACTTTTTTTGAATTTTTTGGATATCCAAAAGAGAATCTTTGAAAATTTCTTGATTTTGAGAAATTTCTGTTTTTCTCATTTTTTGAATAATATTGGAGCTGTTTTTCTCCAAAATTTGTATGATTTCTAAAGCTGTTTTCCCTGAAATATGAAACGCATTTTGAGGGGTTGTAAATTCATTTTCTTTAATTTCAAATTTGTTTTCGGTACCTTTTTTGACAATAATAATGTTTCGAGTATCTGTTGAGAATCCTTCAAAAAGTTTTACTGGGTATTGATTGATGGTAAACAAAGGCTCTTCTTGTGGCAATCCTAAAACGGGTGAAGCAAATTTATTTCTAATACTATCGCCCACTTCGCCTTTCCAAAGTTGATCATCAATAATCACAGCAATAGTATTTATTGTTGCCACAGAATCTTCGGGTAACTTGTCTTTTTTAAAAGAACAAGAGCCCAACAAACCAAAGACAAAAAGCCATAAAAAAAGGGTTTTATTCATAACTCAAATAAAACCCAAATTTATATAAGATTTTCTGATTAACCGCTAATTTTTAATTTCATGCCTGGTTTTAAACTTTCGTTTTTTATACCATTCCATTTTTTAATATCAGATGCGGTTACATTATACTTTTTTGCAATACTAAACAATGAATCTCCTTTTTTAACGTAGTATAATTTAACTTCGTCTTTTTGATTTGATGCACTATTTTCTTTATTCGAAAATTTTGTGTCGTTAGCAGCAATTTCTGTTTTTGAAACAATAATGGTAGCTCCTAATCTAACATTATTATCTTCTAACTCATTCCATTCTTTAATTTCGGCAACTGATACATTGTGTTTATGTGCAATGCTTCCAAGATTGTCTCCTTTTTTTACTTTATACTCTACAATCTTAGTTTCTGTTGGCTCTTCTTCTTTAACTGTTTCTTGTTTATTTGCTAATGCTAATTTAGAGCCCATTTGAACATTGGAATCATCAAGATTGTTCCATTCTTTAAGGTCTTCTATGCTAACATTGAATTTTTTGGCAATACTTAACAAGTTGTCTCCTTTTTGAACTTCATAAAAATCTTTATTGCTTTGACTGTCATCAGAGTTTGTGTCTTTCAAAGCAAGACTTGTTTGTGTTTTAGTATCCACTATTGCTTTTTCTGATTTCACTTCTTTTCTAACTGTGGTAACAACTCTTTCGTTTTTAATGATTTTTAGCTTTTGTCCAGTGTTGATGTTTGTTCCTCTTAGTTTGTTCCATTTTTTAACATCAGCAACCGCTACGTCATATTTGTTTGCTATTTCACTTATGTTATCGCCACTTTTGACTTTATATATCTTAGTAACATCTTTATAGGAAACTACTTTTTCTTCTTTAAATACTTTATTGGTATTTGATGCCAATGCCGTTGTTTCTTTCACAGCAATTGTATCTGCTTTGGTTTGAATTTTATTGCTTGAAGCAATAGATTCGTCTGAAGTATAAATTTTCAAACTTCTGCCCAAAGGTGCTTTATTACTTCGCAAGTGATTCCATTTCTTCAATTCCGACATTGTAATACCATACCGATTAGAAATTTTACTCAAACTTTCTCCTCTTCTAACTTTATGGTATTTAATATTTGAAGAATTACTCGACTCTGTTATACTATTTGAAGCTAACATACTTGAGAATGGCTTTTCTCTCAGACTGTCTTCATAACTTGCATAAGCATAAATTTTTTCTTCGTTTGAAGTGAACAATGCAATTTTATCTAATGGTAATTTTAAAAAATAATCAAAACCTGTTACTTGTGGTATAACTTCTCTTTTGTATGAGGGATTCAAAAATTGTAATTCAGCTACAGGAACGTCTAATAAATCGGAAATCTGTTTAAAAGTTAAAGCTCTTTTTACCAAAACCGTATCTGTAGCAAATTGATTTGCAACAGCTTTATTTGGAACAATTCCGTGTTCTTTGTGGTATTCGAAAATATACATTGTGGCCAAAAAAGCAGGAACATAACCTTGTGTTTCTTTGTGCAAATAAGGTCTAATGTTCCAATAATTTTGTTTTCCTCCAGATCGTCGAATGGCTTTAGCAACATTTCCTGGACCAGTATTATAAGAAGCCAATACTAAATCCCAATCACCAAAAATACCATACATGTTTTTCATGTATTGTGTGGCAGCTTTACTCGCTTTTAATGGATCACATCTTTCGTCAACATAGGTGTCAACTTTCAAATCATATTGTTTTCCTGTTTGATACATAAATTGCCACAAACCGGTTGCGCCAACTCTAGAAACTGCTCTTGGGTTTAGGGCAGACTCAACCACGGCTAAATACTTTATTTCTAGAGGAATGTTTTGTGCCGCTAATGCTTCTTCAAAAATGGGGAAATAAAACTGAGAAATTCCCATTAATCGTTCAAACCCTTTTTTACGGTATTTTAAAAATGATTTGATTACATTTTCTAAACCAACGTTGTACTCAATATTGAAGGGTGATTTTTCGTCTAATCTCTTCAAACGTTCTTTTAAAAGTTCCGTAGGTAATTCATACTCTACTTTTTCATCAACATTAATATTTTTAATATCAAGTGTCAATTCGTTATACAAATCTAAGCTAGCCAGTTCTTTCATCCACATGCTATCAATACAAGTTGCAATGTTGTCATGTACAAAAGTAGCTTTAATAGAATCTAGAACTTCTTTCTTGGTTTGTGGCTTTTTAAACGGGGTAATGCTTAAATCATCCTGAGCAAAAATTGCCGTGGATGCTAATAGTAGTACCAACGTTGTTATTTTTTTTATAATCATAACTTTATTTTGTAAAGTGTTATTTTCAAATGTTTTTTATCAATGTCTTAATAATTAATAACGTAAGTTATTGTTTTTTATTGTGTTGCTATTATTTACTCCAAAATAGCTGCGATTCCAGGCAACACTTTTCCTTCTAACATTTCTAGCATTGCGCCGCCACCGGTGGAAACGTAACTCATTTTATCTTCCAAGTTGAATTGTTTTACTGCAGCAACAGAATCTCCTCCGCCAACAAGTGAAAAAGCGCCATTTGCTGTAGATTCTGCAATAAAATTTCCTAATGCTATTGTTCCTTTGGCAAATGATTCCATTTCAAAAACACCTAATGGACCATTCCAAAGAATTGTTTTTGAGTTCATTATTACATCTTTAAAATTCTCCAATGATTTTGGTCCTGCGTCTAAACCTTGCCAACCATCAGGTATTTCACGAACATCCACTATTTGAGTTTCGGCATCGTTTGAAAATGCATTTGCTGCAACAACATCAACTGGAATGTGAATATGAACGTTTTTTTGTTTTGCCAAATGTAAAATTTGCAACGCCAGTTCTTGTTTATCGTCTTCACATATTGAATTTCCAATTTTTCCTCCTAATGCTTTTATAAACGTAAATGTCATTCCGCCACCAATAATCATGTGGTCCACTTTATCCAAAATATTTTCGATAACAGTGATTTTTGAAGACACTTTTGAACCTCCAAGAACGGCTGTTACTGGTTTTACAGAATTCTTTAAAACACGATTTAAACTTTCAATTTCTTTGGCCAAAAGCATTCCAAAACATTTATAGTTTGGAAAAAATTTGGCAATAATGGTTGTCGATGCATGAGCTCTATGTGCCGTTCCAAAAGCATCATTCACATAAATATCTCCTAGAGATGCTAATTCTTTGGCAAAATTTTCATCACCTGCTTCTTCCTCTGGATAAAAACGAAGATTTTCTAATAACAATATTTCGCCTTGTTTGAGATTTTTTGCAGCATTCGTAGCTACTTCGCCTCTACAATCGTAAGCAAAAAGTACTTTAATCCCTAATACTTCGGATACTTTTGCTACAATATGTCGCAAAGAAAATTGATCTTCTTTTCCTTTTGGTCTTCCAAGATGCGACATCAAGATTACGCTTCCACCATCAGCCAAGATTTTATCTATAGTTGGCTTAGCCGCCTCAATTCTAGTAGCGTCGGTCACGTTTAATTCTTCGTCCAATGGAACATTGAAATCAACTCTGATTATCGCTTTTTTGTTATTGAAATTAAAATCTTGAAGGGTTTTCATCTAGTAAATGAATTAATTTGAAATATTGCAAATATAATAAAAATATAATTTCATCGGTGTTTTTCGTGCTTTTATCGATATTTTTTAAGAAATTTTTAAGATGTAATGCTTTTTTAATCCAGTTATTATGCCTTTTTGATGTGTATAATTCCGCTTATAAAAGGGTATTCAAAATGCAATTATTTAGATAAAAAATAGATTTTTAAGTTATATTTGCTTTATGCTGTTTTCAGAAATATTAGGTCTTGATTTCATTAAAAATCATTTAACAAAAAGTGCCTTGTCGGGCAGAATTCCGCATGCGCAGTTGTTTATTGGGCCAGAAGGTTGTGGTACATTAGCCATGGCAATTGCTTATGCTCAGTTTGTTTTGTGTCGTAATTTGGAAACCGAAAACTTTGGGGGAAATGATTCCTGTAATTTAAAATTTCAATCTTTAACACATCCTGATTTGCATTTTGTGTATCCAAATGTGACTAATGAGGATATAAAAACGAAACCAAAAAGTTCCGATTTTATAATGGATTGGCGTGAGTTTGTTTTACAAAATCCTTATGGAAGCTTGTTTGATTGGTATAAACATTTAGGAGTTCAAAACAAGCAAGGTGAAATTCGTGTGGATGATGCGCAAGATATTTTAAAATCTTTAGCTTTAAAATCTTATGAAGGAGGTTATAAAGTGATGATTGTTTGGATGGCTGATAAAATGAATATTGCGGCTTCCAATAAACTGCTAAAATTATTAGAAGAACCGCCAGAAAAAACACTTTTTATTTTAATTTCTGAAAACGAGGAAGATATAATTCAAACTATTCGTTCTCGATGTCAAGTATTGCATTTTGGTGCTTTGCCCGAAACAATTATTTCAAAAGCATTAATAGACCGGCACCAAATTGACCCGGCAACCGCTTCAAAAATTGCCCATCAAGCACAAGGTAATTATAACAAAGCGCTTCAAATATTAAATAATGAAACGGATGATTTGCCTTTTGAAAAATGGTTTGTTGATTGGGTTCGAGCGGCCTTTAGAGCCAAAGGAAATGCTGCAGCCATTCAGGATTTAATTTCTTGGAGCGAAGAAATTGCAACATTGGGTAGAGAAGGACAAAAACAATTTCTGAATTATTGTATTGTCATGTTTCGTCAAGCATTGTTGTTTAATTATCAAACCAATAATTTGGTTTATGTTGAGCCAACGGTGGAAAAATTTACTTGGGACAAATTTGCGCCTTTTGTAAATGGCAATAATATTAATGCTATTTTTAGTGAACTTTCAGATGCTATTTATCATATTGAAAGAAATGGAAACGCTAAAATTATTTTAACCGATTTATCCATAAAACTCACTCGTTTAATACATAAAAATTAACACTTATGAATAATACCGCCTCGATTTTAGTTTTGGTTTTTTTAGCTGTCACTTTTATACAATCAGCTTATGATAAAGTTTTTGGCTGGCAAGGAAATGTTGATTGGCTTAAAGGTCACTTTGCGCAAAGTATTTTGAAAAACAACGTGCCTTTTGCTTTATTTATTATTTTGATATTAGAATTACTAACAGGTATTTTGACGCTTGTGGGTTGTGTAGAATTGTTTGTAAACGGCGGAAAAACTTTTGGTTTTTATGGCGCTGTTTTTTCTTGTATCACACTACTATTCTTATTGTTAGGTCAAAGGTTAGCCAAAGATTACGATGGCGCAAGAACGATTGCAATTTATTTTGTTCCTGCGGTTTTAGCGGTTTGGTGGTTGAGTTAATTATAAACTCGCTTTGAACATTTTTAATTCATCCCAAGTGAATTTATCGCCATAAAGTTCTTTCAATCCGTTGAGTGTTTCTTCTTTATATCCTTTGAAAGCTTTTGCTAATTCTAAAATTTTATCCTCTGGCAAAACATCAGTAATTGCAATAGTTTCCGATTCAATCAACTTGGCTAAATGTCCGCCAATAGTTTGGGTAGTTAGTTTTCTTATTGCCGCAATTTCTTTGATAGAATTCTTTTGCAACCACAATTCGTAGGTTTCTTGAACAGTTGATTTTTTTGGTTCTTTACTAGTTTTTTTCTTTTTCAAATAGCGATCGAAGTCTACATCATCCTCAACAAGAGTTGTGTTTGATTTTTTAAATTCCTCTCGAATAATATCGAGTTTATTGATTTTGTAATACTTAATTTCTTCGGAAACTAATTTTTCTTTAGAAATTGATTCACCTTTTACCACAGTTTCTATAAGCATTTTTGCTTTCATCAATCGCAAAACGGCTTTGATTTGTAGGTCTTCCAAAACCAATAATTCATCGTGAAATGCTTTGGCTTTTTTAGTTCGAACTACTTCTTCTAATTTCCATAAGATTTCATAAACCAAATTGTCCATTGGTTGAAAAAAATAATTATATGCCGCAAAAATTCTTTGAGAGATAAAGTTAAAATCAACAGCATCGTCTTTGAAAAGCCGTTCTAACTGTGTTATAAATTTCCTAGAGGGTTCCAAAATATTTTCTATACTTTCGGCTTGTGTTTTTGCCCAAGTCGCGTGTTTTGATTTTGTTGCTTGCTCCGAATTTTCGTTGTAACTAAACTTGTGGTTGCGCCATTCTTGAGCTAAATCTGTCCAATCAAAACTGACATTCAAATAGTTATGAATATACTTTTTGGTTTCTTGTTTCAAACGATTTTCTAAAACTGTTTCGCTTGCTTTGTTTTCGGCATATTCCATTACATCTTCATCGCTTGAAATACCGTTCATTTGCAATTGAGAAAGCAAAACTAAGCCGTCTAAAGAACGCAAACGAGAAAGCGCCACATACGCCTGTCCTGGTAGAAAAACCTGCGAAACATCGAGTGCTGCTTTGTCAAAAGTTAATCCTTGGCTTTTATGAACGGTTATTGCCCAAGCCAATTTTATAGGATAATGAACAAATGTCCCCAAAACCTCTTCTTCTATTTCTTTGGTGTTTTCATTTACAGTGTATCTAATGTTTTCCCATTCGTATTTTTCTACTTCTATGGTTGTTTTTTCTTCTGGAAAAGAAACTAAAATTTCTCCCTCGGAAAGCGATTTAATAATTCCCATTTTGCCATTGAAATATCTTTTTTCTAATGATAAATCATTTTTTATAAACATAATTTGGGCGCCAATTTTCAACTCTAATTTATCTTCAATTGGATAAATCTTATCCGGAAAATCGCCTGTTACTTCGGCAAAAAAAGTTTTTGATTTCCCTTCTAAATCCTGTAATGATTGCGAATTAATACTGTCGGCTTTGGCGTTATGAGTGGTTAAGGTAATGTATCCTTTGTTAGCTTTTAAATCAAAATGAGGTTGCACAAATTCATTTAAAATTTGCCTTTCTTTTTGTGTAATGGTATTGTTTCGAAGATTATTCAAAACCGAAATAAATCGTTCATCCGTTTGACGGAAAATTTTGGATAACTCAATATACAAAGGTGGATTTTGTTGAATACAATGTGAATGAAAAAAGAATTTCCCTTTGTAATAATTACTCAATGTTCGCCATTCTTCTTCCCGAATTATTGGTGGCAATTGCAATAAATCGCCAATAAAAAGCACTTGAACACCACCAAATGGCAAGTTTTTTCTGCGTACCGACTGCAACATAAAATCGATAGCATCCATCAAATCGGCACGCAACATACTGACTTCGTCAATGATTAGCAATTCCATATTTTGGATAACAGCTTTCTTTAAACTGCTCATTCTAAAGTGTCTACGCAAGGTAGCTTTGGTTTCAAACTTAGTATTATCAGAAAAATGGGCTGAGGAATTGTTAGGAATAAATCCTCCAAAAGGCAACTGAAACATCGAATGAATTGTTACGCCACCAGCATTTAATGCCGCAATGCCTGTAGGCGCCACAACGACACAGTTTTTGTGAGTAGTTTTTATAATCTCTTTGAGAAGTGTCGTTTTACCAGTTCCCGCTTTTCCTGTCAGGAAAATGGATTGGTTGGTTTGATTGATAAATTGCAATACATAATTTGCTTCTGCTGATATTGATTCCATGGCGTATATTTTAAAATACAAATATAAAACATTGTTAATCAATGCACAATTAAAAAAGCCATCAAAACTGATGGCTTTATATTGTAAACAAAAAAGTGTTTTATTTTTTTTCTTCTTTTTTTGTTTCTGCGTTTCCTTCTTTTTTAACAGCAGATTTATACTTATCGTTAACCAATTTTATAACATCTTTTGTTAAATCATAGCTTTCTTTTGCATATAAAATAGATTGTGCATCTCCAGTTCCATAGATGTAATCATATCCTTTTTCTTTACCAAAATCTTTAATAATCTTTTTGTATGTCTTTACTAAAGTATCCATTTCTGTTCCACTTTCTTCTTGTAGTTGTCTTAACATTCCTTGTTGCGCATAGCTCAACTCTTGCTCTCTTTGTTGTAATTCTGCACCTTTTTGTTGCGCCCATGCTTGACCGTTCGCCATGGCGTTTTGTTTAAAACTTGCAGCTTCTTGCTTGAATCGGGCAACTTCAGCTTCTAATTGGCTTCCCATTACTTTGGATTTGTCTTTGTATTTTGCCTCGATGTCTTTGGCTTCTGTAGATTCTTCCATTAATTTTGAAGTATCGATATAAGCTGTTTTAAATTCTTTTGTTTCTGAAGTTTTGTTGCATGAAATAATTGAAATTGCCAATGCAAGAAGGATAACTGTTTTTCTCATTATGATTGAATAAAATTAATTTTAAGTTTCAAAAGTATAAAAATAAAGAGAATATTCTATTGTAGATTTAAAGTAGTTTTTAATCAAGTTTTAAGTCATAATAATTAACTATGCTTTTTAATAAAACGATAAGTAATTGTTATAAGTTTTGACTTAAAATAAAGCGTTTTAAGAAACTATTTTTATTTGAAGCTAGCAAAAGTATTTTGGCTGAAAAAGCAATAGATAATCGCCTAAATCGATTTTTAATGGTTTTTTATAATATAAATGTGTGAAGAATACTCTTTTGTTTTATTCCCACTAAGATTTGATTTTAAACCAACAAAAAATGCTTTTATAAAATTCATTTTGCTGGTTTTGTATTTTTCAGAAAGTAAGCTTACATAAAAACTATCAAACTTCATGGGAAGCACTTCAACCAACTTCATTTTTTTTTCGGAAAATAATTTATCAATTGCTGTTTTCGAGAAGTGCCAAATGTGTCTTGGCACATCGTATGCTGCCCAAAATTTTCCGTAATACTCAGCGTCAAAAGATTTAAAATTGGGTACTGCAATTATTATTGTTCCCGAAGGTTTTAGTAGTCTTTTCAGTTCGATAATGTATTCCTCAAGATTTGGAACGTGTTCCAAAACATGCCACATGGTTATTACATCGAATGAATTATTTTCTAATGAGGATAAACTTTCTGCAAATTTTACTCCTTTAGTTATGGCGATTCCTTTTGCTTTTTCACTTGGTTCAGTTCCTATTGTTTGCCAACCATCATTATTTGCTACAACTAAAAAATCTCCAGTTCCAGCCCCAATGTCTAAAAGTTTTCCTTTTTGAGATTTTGTATTGATTAATTTGAGTTTGTTTTTAAGTGCTATGTTTTTTATTAAATGGTACATTCTTTCAAATAAAGTACGCTTCCCATCGGTATGTGAAATATAATCTTCGCTTTCGTAATAGCTCGGTAATTTTTCTATACTCGGTTTAGGAAACGTAATTAACAAATCATACTCTGGATTGTGATGCAATTCGAAAATTTCTTTTGAAACGGAATAATCTCTCACTTTTTGAAAAAAAATATTGTTTTGAAAACTCATATAACTCTTTATTTGTAGTGCTTGGCAAGTTTAGTTTCACGTGGAACATTTTAATCTATCGTCCCATATATATAAGTAAAACCGAAATGTCACTTGGCGAAACTCCGCTAATTCTTGATGCTTGTGAAATAGTAACAGGACGAATTTTACTTAGTTTTTGTTTTGCTTCAATCGACATGGATTTAATTTTATGATAATCAAAATTTTCTGGAATTTTAATGTCTTCTAGTCGAATAAGCTTTTCAGCATTGTTTCTTTCTTTTTCGATATAACCTGAATATTTAACTTGTATTTCGGCTTGTTCTATGATTTCTTTGTCCAAATCGTTTTCTTGAATATAGTGTTGCACTTTTTCAAATTTCAATATATCATCTAATTCCATTTGTGGGCGAGAGAAAACTTTAAACATTTTATCCGATTGAACCATTGGTGCACTTTCCTTTTCAACCAATATTGGATTGGCTTCTTCCTGAGTAACGCTAGTTTCTTTGAAAAAATTGACCATTTTTTCACTTTCATTAAGTTTGTGTTGCATCCTTCGCAATCTCTTTTCTGAAGCCAAACCTATTTCATACGACTTTGGTGTTAATCTAAAATCGGCATTATCTTGACGCAATAACGTTCTGTATTCGGCTCGAGAAGTAAACATACGATACGGTTCCTCTGTTCCTTTTGTGATCAAATCATCAATCAAAACACCAATATAAGCTTCGTCGCGACGCAAAATCATTGGCGCTTGCTCTTTTACTTTTAAAGCGGCATTTATTCCCGCCATCATTCCTTGAGAAGCTGCCTCTTCATAACCAGTTGTTCCGTTAATTTGACCAGCAAAGTATAATCCTTCAACCAACTTGGTTTCCAAAGTGTGTTTTAACTGAGTTGGAGGAAAATAATCGTACTCGATGGCATAACCTGGACGGAAAAATTTAACTTTTTCAAACCCTTCCACCGAGCGCAACGCTTTGAACTGAATATCTTCTGGCAATGAAGTAGAAAATCCGTTTACATAAACTTCTACAGTATTCCAACCTTCTGGCTCTACGAAGAGTTGGTGTCTTTCCTTGTCAGCAAAACGGTTTATTTTATCCTCTATTGAAGGACAATATCGTGGACCAATACTTTTTATTCTTCCGTTAAACATCGGAGAACGATCAAAACCTTCACGCAAAATATCGTGAACTTCGTTTGAAGTATAAGTCATATGACACAATTTTTGATGTGTTAATGGTTTAGTTTCATCAGAATATGAAAATTTATCAGGAATTAAATCACCTGGTTCTTCTCTCATTTTAGAATAATCTAAAGAACGTCCATCAACTCTTGGAGGTGTTCCTGTTTTCATTCTGCCTGCTTCAAAGCCGGCTTTGACTAAATCATCTGTAATTCCATAGGCAGCACTTTCTCCTGCTCTTCCTCCGCCAAACTGTTTATCACCAATATGAATTAATCCGTTAAGAAAAGTGCCGTTTGTCAACACCACTGTTTTCGCTTTGATTTCTATTCCAAGTGATGTTGTAATTCCTTCAATTTTATTGTTCTTAATCAAAAGACCTTTTGCCATTTCTTGGTAAAAATCTAAATTAGGTGTTCTTTCTAACATTAAACGCCATTCTTCAGAAAAACGCATTCGGTCGCTTTGAACTCTTGGCGACCACATGGCTGGTCCTTTTGATTTATTTAGCATTTTAAACTGAACCGCTGTTTTATCTGAAATAATCCCTGAATAACCACCAAGTGCATCAATTTCTCGGACAATTTGCCCTTTTGCAATTCCACCCATAGCAGGATTGCAGGACATTTGAGCAATGTTTTGCAAACTCATAGTTACCAACAAAGTTGAGCAACCCAAATTTGCCGATGCTGCCGCCGCCTCACAACCTGCGTGACCTGCGCCAACCACAATAACATCATACTTTTCTAAAAACATATTAATTGTGTTTCACGTGGAACATTGCCATCTTTTCTTCTTCTTTTTGACGCATAATAAATTCGTCTTTTTCATTCTTGTCTTTGTAGCCACAATAGTGTAATATACCGTGAGCCATAACTCGTTTCAACTCTTCTAGAAAAGAAACATTAAATTCATCGGCGTTTTCCCGAACTCTTTCTAAAGAGATAAAAACATCGCCGTGTAATTCGTTTCCTATAGAATAATCAAAGCTAATAATGTCTGTAAGCGTGTCATGGCGAAGGTATTCTTGGTTTAATTCCAATAAATAATCGTCATCACAAAAAATAAAATTAATTTCTCCTTCGTTCTTGCTTTCAGAAATGATTACTTCTGAAATCCAACTTGAATATTCGCTTTCATTCTCTAAATTAAAATCTATCTCGTAATTAAAACTAATCATTGGTTTTGAAATATTCTTGAACCTTTTGGTTAAAATTGGAGCGCAAAGGTAAGCTTTGTCTGTTTAAAATTTCAATACTGTTTAAATATTCTTGAAGCTTAGTTGGTAATGTATTGGCTTGATTGTTAAATTCTTTCTTGTTGGTTTCTGATTGACGCTTTTTATCTTCGCCTTGTTGCTGAATTGCTTTTTCTAATTTTAATAACTCGTATTTTAGATTCAACGCTTTTTGAAGGGTTTCATTATTAAAACCTTTATTCAACAATTGTTTCTCGATTTGTTTCATTTGGTCAATAGCATTTTGACCATTGCCGCCAATGCCCTGTTTTTTTAATTCGTTTTCTAAAGCTTCTCTTAATTGTTGTTGCTCTTTATAAATTTCCATGATGGCTTTGGCATCACCTTCTCCATCTTCTCCGTTTTCCCCATCCTTATTGCCTTGAGAACTTCCGTTTCCGCTACCTTGTCCATTTTTGCCGTTCTTGCCGTTTTTACCACTTCCTTCTTTACCGTCATTACCTTCTTTTTTTCCTTCGGTTCCGCCTTCAGATTCTCCGTCTTTACCCTCTTTACCATCTCCTGGTTTGTCACCTTTCTTCATCCCCTTCTTCATTTTTTCACCCAAACCTTCTTGTTTTTTTATGATATCTGGAAGTTGCATTCCTGCGCCTTCTCCTTTTCCTGGTTTTGGCTTTCCTTGTCCGGCACCAGACATTTGCATTTGCATTGCATTTAAAATATCACTCAACATATCTGCCAGTTTGTTGGATGAGGACACTGCATATTGTTGGTATGAATTTCCTTTGGGAATGTTAGCTTCGGCCAAATTCTCAATAGCTTTATCCACATTATATTGAACACTTCCGATTTCTTTGGTAATGTCTTCGGCTATTTTAGGGTTGCGTAATGACAACGCAAATAAACTGTCGTCAACATGTTTAAATTGTTGTTTTAAATCCTGTTGTATCTTTAAGTTCTTATTGAATGATGGGGCGCCACGATTTAAATTTTTAAACTGTTTCATCACATCTTCTTGTGAAAAAGAATACGCCAAAAGGTTGTCTAAAATTTGTCGAAGCATGGCAACATCTTCGTCCATTTGTTCCATTTCAGCAGACTCCATTTGCTCCTGCATTTGCTGACTCATTTGCTTCATTTTCTTAGAAGCACTTTTTTGCTTTGGCTTTGCTTTATCTTTTTGCTTTTTTTGCAATTGGTCTTTAGCATTATTTAAATCTTCGTCAATGCTTTTTTCTTTTTCATCAGTATTGGGTAAATCTATTGGCGATTTTAATTCCTTATTGTCTTTGTCTAATTCGTTTAATTCTTCTTGAAGTTTATCAAATTCCTTATTGATTTCTTCTTGCTTTTCGGCGTTGTTGTCTTCATTCTTATCAGCTAACTTGTCTTGTTTTTCTGAAAGTTTGTCTAATTTTTCGGCGATTTGTTCTGCTTTTTTCTCAACGTAATACTTTTTAGTTAACTCCACAAGTTGTTCTAAGCTCTTGGTTTGATTTTTACTGTTTTGCTTGAATTTTTCCATCTTTTCAAAAAATTCTTCTTTGCTGATTTTATCATTCAGCTTTTTTAATTCGTCTAAAAGTTTCTGGTTTTTTTCTAACTCTTTTTGTGTTTTTTCCAATCGTTCTTGAAGCAGTTCTTTCTTCTCATCTTTTTTCTCTGTTTTAAACTGTTCCAAGTTGTCTTTCATCTTCTCTGAAAACTCTTTCATCAATTCGTCTTGTTGCTTTTGTCGTTCTAAGAAATTATCAATCTTTTGCTGCTCTTTGTATTCCAAATTATCTTTTTCTTTTCCCAGTTTTTGCAATTTATCCATTTCAGATAGTTGTTTGTCTTGGGCTTTCAAGGATTTTGCCAATGAATTAATATTGTCATTTTGTTGCTGCAATATTTGATCTTCTTTTTCAACTTCTGTAGCAATTCTGTTACTGAAAACCGAAGATTTACTGCTTTTGAAATTATGAAGTGCATCGTTGTCGAAAATTTCAAAATAATACTCATAGGAAACACCTTCTTCTACAGGAAGATTGCTTGGAAACGAAAACACAAACTGGTCGTATATATCTTTTTTTACGTTAATCAAAGCTCGTTTTGCGGTATTTGGCTTATCTTTTGGATAATAGATTATTTGCAGTTTTGATAGGCCATAATCGTCGGAAACTTGTCCGAGAACATAGTTTTTATTTACCTTCAAACTATCCGGAGCATTATTTACATTAATAGTAGGAAACTGATCTTTAATTACCGATATCTGATAATTTAACTTTTCGTAATGCTGAACTTTCGCATTTGATGTTAATATTTGATAATCAATATTTTGTAGGATACTTTTAGAGAGTAAAAATACATTGTCTTGTTTTGCAAAAGCAAATCGATTATTCTGGTTCACCCATTCTACTTTTTGAGTGGCTAAGGTATTCATGCGCCAAGTTACTCTTGTCCCTTCGGGAATAATCGCATTTCCCGTTCCTTTGATTAGTTCCGGTTTTTTATTCAAATAACTAGGAAAGTTCAGGAGCATTTCAAAATTGGCAATTGAAGGAACTATAACCACTTTCAACTCATAATCGCGAGAAGAAACGTCATTGCTTTCGATATGAAATTCCAGGTCTTCAGAGGGTTTTGGGATGACAAACTCAAATTCACCACTTTTATTACTTTCCATAAAATAGCTTTCTTCTCCAATGAAAATCATTGCATTTTCGGGAACTACATTGCCTATCGTTTTTACCTTTAGTAAAAAATCTTTGTTTTGTTCGGTTTGTAAATTGTCATTAACAACCACAAATTCAAATGGTGCTGGAGGTATAAATTGTTGCTTGAAATGCACCACACGATTTAAACTTTGCGATAATATGTCGCCTTTGCCAGAAATCAAGAAAAACAAAAAGAACAAAATAGGAATGATGGCAAGCGGTAAATATTTCTTGTTCTTCCCTAAATTGATTGCCTTTCCAAAAGGAATGGGTTGCAAGGTGTTTGCCTTTTGATCAATTGAAGCTACTAATAATTCAGACTTGTTTTGGTCTTGTGATAATTGCAGAAAATTAGTAAGCTTATCGCCTACTTCATTAAAATGATTTCCTATAATATTTGACGCTTCATTATAATCAATGCCTTTTTGAATTTTAAACAATTTAAAAATGGGAAACAAAATAAAACGCAGTAGTAAAAATAATTCTACAACGATAAACACAACAAATAATACAGTTCTTGAAAAAGGTTTTAACCAAAGAAAGTACTCCACAAAGAGCGTGAAAATAAAATATAGTAAACCTATGCCAACAAAAAAAATGGTACCACGCAGCAATTCGTTGGTATAATACTTTTTTATAAATGCTTCTAACTTTTGATAAATGATAGTTGAATTTGCCAATTTTTTACTTCTTTTTTATAACCGATAAATGTACAATTTTAATTAAATAAGAAAGCGTTAAAAAAAAGTCAAAGAAAAAAACTTGCGAATTATTAAATTCTTGACTATTTTTAGTGTCAAATAAAACTAAAAATGAAATATTTATTAGCATATAGCATTCCTATTGTCGGCATTTTAGGTATTTATTATGGCGGAATTTGGTCTTATACTGCTTTGCTTTTTGCCTTTGTTTTATTTCCTATTTTAGAATTGCTTTTACCCATAGATAAGGAAAATTATACAGAACCAGAGGTTAAAAATAGACTTAAAAACAAATTATTTGATGTTTTATTGTATTTAAACGTTCCTATTGTTTATGGTTCATTAGTTTTCACATTGTATAAAATATCTCATATAAATTTAACGTTGTTTGAAATCATTGGAATGACAATTAGTTTGGGAATTATTCTTGGTTCAAACGGAATTAATGTAGCGCATGAACTAGGTCACAGAGAAAAACTATTCGAGAGAATTCTTGGGAAAATCCTTTTAATTCCATCTCATTATACCCATTTTTTTATAGAACACAATCACGGGCATCATTTAGATGTTTCCACTCCTAAAGATCCATCGACTGCAAAATACAATCAGAATTTATATGCATTTTGGTTTCAAACCGTATTTGGTACTTATATCAAAGCGTGGCAAATTCAAAAGAAACTGAATCAATCAGAAAATCGATCTTTCTTTTCTTTAAAAAACGACATGTTTTGGTTTACACTTATTCAAATAAGCTATCTTATTATACTATTTTATTTCTTCGGAAGCGTTGGTTTAATTGTTGCTTTATTGGCTGGTATTGTTGGTTTTTTGTTGTTGGAAAGCATCAATTACATAGAACATTATGGTTTGAAAAGAAAACTTTTGCCTTCTGGTAGATATGAGCGCGTTTCCGAAAAACATTCTTGGAATTCCAATCATGTTTTAGGAAGAATAATTTTGTATGAATTAACGCGACACAGCGATCACCATTTCAAATCACAAAAGAAATATCAAATATTGGAATACCACGATGTTTCTCCTCAAAT
>Ga0208722_1000030_pt1 | contig 33597 bp, 31 predicted proteins | sample LakMenEpi21Sep11_FD_150722 | JGI IMG/M metagenome (GOLD analysis project Ga0208722, IMG submission 150722) | Freshwater microbial communities from Lake Mendota, WI - 21SEP2011 deep hole epilimnion (SPAdes) | ecosystem: Environmental > Aquatic > Freshwater > Lake > Epilimnion/Euphotic zone ... | reverse complement strand
GAGCCACTGTTCAAGTTTTCGTGGACTGGAGCTGATGCTGCTAATCTGATGCGGCGCTTTGGTTTGGATAGTGTCAGACCATTTGAGTATGTCAATCTCTCGGTGGTTGACGATCATCCTCCGACTAAGGCAGTTGCGACTCGGTTCTGCAAGCTGTTGGATGCGGAGTTTGAATCTGGCCGGCGTGTTTATATCCACTGTCGCGGCGGCATTGGGAGGACTGCTACCATGGTGTGTGTTTATTTGCTGTGGGCTGGGATGGCAAGCCGCTACAGTTGGAGGAAAACCATCGACAACCTCAGGTGCAGTCAGGATCGAAATGCTCCGATGCCATTGCAGGTTGATTGGTTGAACGAGGTCTGGGTTCCATACTGCGAGGAGGTCTGGGCGAAATACTAGGTCAGGTCTTGAGGAGCCAAGACAACGTAAGGCAAAGCTGTAAACTCTTGGATTGCCACAGCGCGGCTAATAGTCCTGGATGGCAGCTTTATTTCGTTGTGCATAAGAGAAGCAAGCTGGAAAGATCTTTTGCCAACCATGACGGTACGTGTGATGGGGTTGGGAAGATTGATAGTAGCTTGCAGGATCTTCAAAGCGCTGGCTGTTACAAAGGCTCCTTCAAGCTGTAGGTTTCCCATTGCCTCTGCGATCCATTCTCTAATCCATTCTCTGGTGGTAACAGGTTGCTTGTAATACCTGACCGATTGCAGCCAACCATCTTGGCAGTAGCCGGCCAATTCTCTGGGTGTCGGCCTGTTGGGAAAGAAGTAGGAAGCCTCTTCCATCGCAATGAATCCTTCTGGACAAGTGCGTGATCTTTTTGGCCGTTTGAGGTCTGCTATCCTCCGTCTCAGCCTCTCTGAGTACAGGTGGTATCTTTGCCAAGACAGGTGCGTTGACACCGTCTGACGGCAAATGCCAAGCTCTAATGCAATCATCGACATGCTTGCTTCTTTGTGATACTGGTAAAAAATCTGGTAGATTGTCACTTCATCAAGCTGGAGCATGCTGAGCTAGGTTCCTCTTTGGGTGGTCTTTGTGCTGGTAGATTTCAGTGGCTGTTTTCCATGGAGAAAAGAAACAATGTCGGAATCGCTACAGGTAAAACTACAGGGCACGCAACTACAGGAGAGCTGGGGTGAGCTGATCAATCCCTACGAGTTCATGCAGGATACGCGCGAGGACTTTGGGGGAACAGTGCTTTCGGCCTATTCTACGATATACGACCGAGCCGATGGACGCTACCGACCTGTCTACGAAACCGAAATGGATCTTCGTCGAGTCAGGGCAATGGCTTGGTCCCTGGCCGAGACCGTCCCAGCAGCCCAATCGTGGATAAATCGGCTGGTGGATTACACCATCGGCACCGGGTTTGACTGGTCGGTGACGTCGAAGGAAAAACCTCAGGTGGCCAATGCTGTCAAAGGCTGGATCGATAGGACTTTTGAGAATAGCAATTGGTCGTCTGGCCTTGAGAGAGAAAGCTTTGCCCGAGAGGTTGCCGATGGTGAATTCATTGGAGCAGTGGAGCAATCGGCAGGGTGTTGTTGTGTCAGTACCTTCGAGCCCGACGAGCTGACCCTCCCCCTGCGATCCAAAGAGCTGGATGAGTGGCTGGACTTAGACTTTGTTTCTTCTTGGTCCTTTGGTGTCTTGACCAAGGAGAGCAGGCCGGCGAAGCATTATGGGTATCACTTGGTTCACAACGCCATCGGTTCGGACTGGAACTATATCCCAGTCGACAAGGCTGTCTTTTGGAGGCGCAATGGGAGGCAGAATGCCAAGCGTGGCTTCTCCGACTTCCACCGAGTCTTCTTGCACTTGGCAAGGTCCAACTTGGTCCTGACTAACACAGCTGAGGGGGCAGCTACTCAGGCAGCCATTGCCTACATTGTGGAGCATGGCCAGAACACAAGCCGATCCGACATCGAGCGCATGGTAGCAGCCGACTCCTATGTGGGCAGCCATCCCGATCCCATGACAGGCTTGATGCAAAGAAAGAAAAGGATGAGGGCTGGGACGCGGATCGATACCAAGGGTGGCAAGTACCAAGCAGGTCCTCTGGGTGACAACAAGAGCAATATCTACTTGGATGTGATGGAAGCCCTGCTACGCATTGCCGGCTCCGTGCATGCCTTCCCAGAGGGGATGCTGACAGGCAGCTATGCCAACAACAACTTTGCAAGTTCGCTAACGGCAGAGGCTCCCTTCATCCAGGGTCGTCTGGCCGATCAAGCCTCCAGGGCGATGCGTGTAAAATCACTGATGAAAACAATCGTTGTCACTGGCTACGAGATGGGCGTATTCCGATCCTTTGGCATAACACTGGAGGAGCTTTTGGGTGTGATCGAATTGTCGGTCATTCCCTCTAAGATTGTTCACAGAGACCCATTGATGTTGACTCAGGCCTTGAAGCTTCAGGCTGAGGCTGGATGGGTATCTGACAAGACTGCCATGACCGAGCTTGGCCGCGATGCAGAGGTTGAAAAGCAGAACGGAGCTAAGGCCTTGCAGAAGGAAAGTGGCCCCGAAGGCGAAAATCCTGAAGCTCCTGGTGGTCTTGAGGGCAATGGCCCTAGTGGTCCAAGTGGCACAGATCCCCAAGGCAGCCAGGCGGTTTGGATGGGGCTCAGTCGGCAACAGTTTATCAGGAATCAAAAGGCCTTGAATGACATTGTTGATGGTCTAGAGAACAAGACTATCGGAAGAAACAAGGCGCGGGTGCTGCTTGCTTCTATTGGAATGCCAAAAGAGTCCATTGAGATCCTGATGCAAGATATGGTAGATGGGAAGCTGGATGTGCAGCCACCCAAGGAAGTGCAGCAAGAGCCAGTGCAAGAATCAGCATCCAGGACCAAGAAGCCAGCTGGTTGCAGATCGAAACGGGTCAAGGTGCTGAGGGAAGAATACAAAGCCAAGAGAGCTTTGAGAAATCAAAAGCATTTGAAAGAATCCTTCCAAGAGATGTTTACACCCCAGACACAGCCAAGAGGCAAGGATGGGAAGTGGATCTACTCCGGCGTCGATACCAGTGGATGGCCATCTAGCAATTCAACATCCAAGGCTTGCAAGGCATCCATCAAAGCAATGGAGAAGATGGTAGCGCAAGGGAAGTGGGATGAGCTTGAGTCTGTGCCAATCTACAGCGGATCCTCTAGCCCCTTTGAAGTTGGCAAAGCTCAAGCAAAAGCAAACCTTCTTGCCATGAAGTCCAACGACAACACTCCAAAGAATGCCAAGCCAGTGGGTGAGGATCCTGCCATCCTTGGAGGCTGGAAGAAGATTGGGGAAAGTCTTGGGACAGAAAAGGGTGGGTTGTATATCGGGCCAGATGGGAAGAAGTACTACGTCAAGACTCCCGACAATCCAGATCGGGCAAGGAATGAGGTTCTCGCAACCAAGCTGTACAAGGCAGTCAATGCCAATGTGATTGAAGCCAACTTGGTTGATGTGGATGGCAAGCTTGCAGTGGCTACCCTCTGGGCCGACGATGCGACCAAGATGGACTGGAATTCCCAATTGGCCAAGAACGCTGCTGCGCCCGACTTTGCAGCCCATGCATGGCTCAATAACTGGGATGCCGTTGGGGCTGGGTCAGAAAACCCAATGGACAACATCAAGTGGATTGGTGGCAAGGCAACATTGGTTGATGCCGGTGGATCTTTGGACTACTCAGGGATGGGCGGGGCTGGCAAAAAGCCTTTCTCTGGCGACATCGCAGAGCACAATACCTTGGTGGATCCGTCCATCAACCCGACCATGGCCAAGGTTTTTGGTGGCATGACCCCAGAGCAAAGGCAAGAGTCCTTCAAGAAGGTAATCTCTATCACCGATGGCGAGATTGCAGACTTGGTGGACAAGTACCACGGCGGCGACGATTACGACAAGTCCATGATGCAACAGAAGCTGATCTCCAGGAGAGACCAACTTGCAGAGGTGTACTATGCTGTGGAGCAGACCAAGGCCGACAGCGACCTGAATAAGTTTGCAGCAGCACAGAAGGCAATCGATGCGGCCGATGCAGAGCTTGCAGCCAAGGATGCAGTCAGCAAGGCCGACTTCGATGCCGAGCAAAAGGCCTCCGAGCCAACGGCCAAGGAGAAGAAGGCAGCCGCCACGGCAGCCGCGATTGCCTCCGTCAACGAGCTGAAGGCAAATGCACTGAGCAAGGCGCAGCTGGCAGGAATGTCGCTCCCGCCGCCGCCATTCATTGAGGCAGCTTCCAAGCAGGCCAACAACAAGGTCCTGTCCAGCATGTACGAGCTTGCACTGGCTAAGGATCTGGATGGGCTCAAGTCCATGAAGACCTCTGGCGATGCGATTGATATCTATGCGCAAGCCAAGCACAAGTACAAGAACCAACTGATTGCCGGCTTGGAGTCTGGGTCATTTGTCAACCCAGACCACGTGGTGCAGACTCCTGTGTCTGTGGCTGTGGGGGCTGAGACTCCAAAGGCCAAGGTTCTCAAGAAGTCAGACTTGCCAATGCAGCCCAACTTTATTGGGTCCAATGCAGAGAAGAACAAGCCTGTTGTGGATTACATCAATGCCATTGCAATGGGCAAGAAGCCAGACTTCCAGAATGTGCCTGGAGAGATCCTATCCAAGGTTCCAGCAGAGCAACAAATTGCTAGCGTCATCGAGCAGACTAAGTCACCCAAGCTAAAGGCCTATGCTGAGTCTCTCTTGGCCAAGATGACTGGCAAGCCAAGTGCTTCTAGTTCAAGTGTTCCAGAGTCAAGCAAGAGCAGCCAGGTTGAGTCCTTTGCCACTGGCAAGACCTATGCCCGTTACTTCATCCATGATATTCCGCCCACGGTGACCTCACCACTGAAGAGCACAAGCCTCACTCCTAGCAGCCAGTTCAAAGACAAGTGGGCAGAGGGTGGGAAGCTCTATGCTAGCGGGCCAAAGGGGGCATCTGAGCTTCTTTCTTACACTGGGGGGAGTTCCAGCACAATCAATGAAAGCCTTGCTAGCGGGAATCCATCGGCATTTGCCAAGAATGCTGTGGCAGCCAATAAGTACATCGCAACGCCCATGAAGGACACGGTTGTGAGCCGCACGCATGCCAATCACTTCGGTGGATTCAAGGCTGGGGTGGAAGGCTACAAGAAGATGATCGGGCACGTTGTCAGTGAGAAAGGCATGCTATCGACATCGGTAGATCACGTGGTGTTTGATTACAATACAGTTCACTGGAAGATTAAGGCTGGGCCACATGCAAAGGGGGCTCATGCCAAGGCCTTCTCTTTGGTATCATCAGAGGATGAAATCATCATTCCTCCAGCGCAAAAGATGCGAGTCCTTCACGTCGAGGAAGGTGATTACAAGGGGAGCAAGAAGATCGTTATTCATGCTGAATTCCTACCAACAGAGGATAGCCAATGGGAAGTGTAAACGAGTCCGAAGTGGAAGATCAGCAGCAGCCATCGTCATTTGACGATAGGCCATTTGATGCAGCTGTTGAAAGATCAACCAGCAATGTTTCCTACTTGGGATCTTTCGATCAATTGTATGCAGTCATCCAAATGCTTGGTGCAGAGCTTTGTGAAAAGCTAGACGACCCCGACCTGGATGGACCAAGCAGGCAAGAGCTTTTGATTCAGATCGTTGAGCCAGTGGTGGAAATGATCTTGAGCCAGGAAGGAGAATGGTACTCAGCCGACCGTCTCAAGCGTCAACTGGAACTGGCAGACCCCACCAATTCAGGCCCAGACTTGGCCTATGTTTTGAGGGAGTTCTTCTATCAGTATGCCATCGAACTAGGGCAGATGATTCGATACGCGAGCACACCAGGCGTCCTTCCAGAGCAATGGAACTGGCAGCCTAAAGCCATGACAACCCGCGCGGCTTTGCTTCTCCATGGGTATGAAATTGAAGATGAGGAGAGCTTGGTTGCCTACAATGCTTTTGTGTCAGGAAAATCTATCCTCGATGATGAGCTAGAAGAGCTTATCGCCATAGCGAACCAGGCCTACTTGGAAGAGCAGCCCCAGGTCGTCACTGAGCCATTGCAGGAGTCAGCTTTGTCAAGGGTAGTTCAGCCGATCAATGTTGTCGTCAACATGCCTGAGCAAAAGCCACCTGAGGTTGTTATCCACAATCACATCGAACCGACCAAGATGCCAGATGTGGTGGTCAATCCTGTCGTAAATGTTAGTCCAGAAATCGTACTACCAAAACCCAGAGAAGTCACAGTCACTCGGGACAGTGATGGGAAGATAACCGGCCTACAAACTAAGGCGGAATAGTATGGCCAACCAGACCGTCACCACTGCCGTCAACTACGACAGCGCCGCGATTAGTGGATTGCTGGATGGTGAGAGCATCACGATTAACGGCGGGTCGCTGACGATCAATGCTGATACGCGATGGAATCAGCAAGCGGCGGTTTTCGGCAATATCCCCGTATCGTCAACACTGGGTGGCGTGGTTGCGATTGATGGCACGCAGATTTGGGAAGTGCCGTTTTCGTCGTCGACTGGCAACGTACCGACACAAGCTGCGCTTGGCAGCAACGGCGTCACAGGCGGCACCAGCGGGGCGACGGGCGAGCTCACTCGCGTGTGGGCTACTGGCTCGTTCACACCTGCCACGGCGGGCGGTGCGATGCCTTCAACTGGGTTCATTAAGCTAAGGTCCAAGACCGGCAACTTCCAAACGGGCGAGACGATCACCTTGCCAGGTGGTGCCACTGTCGTCGCGGCCAGCGCGGGCAAACGCAGTTGGATTCATCTTGTCGGGGCAAGCGGTTCAACCATGACTACGCCTCGCATGGCGAACGTCACCGCGACGGGGGACTGGTACGAGATCGGCACGACTGACGGCACCGACAATCAGACAATCCAGATGCCGGTGCGGGACGAATTTCCGGCAGTGCAGATTGAGACATCGCCGGGATCGGGCGTGTACGAATGGTGGGCCAATGCGGCTGATACGTGGAATGGCCTATTCCCCAACACAGACTTGGCATCAGGGAATACCAACACAACTTTCACGCGAAACGCAATCGCCGGCCTTGCGAATTACCCAGCGGCAGAACGTGTGCGGGAGACTGTGACAAACGGCGTCCACTCGTGGAACGGTCAGAACCTGCAAGCTACACAGATGGACGCGGGTTCTTATACGCACCGCGCCATCGTCAAGCAGGAAACGCGCCAATGGTGCGTGGTGCAGATTTCTACCTTTAACGGAGGTGTTCGCTTTGGTGCCCTGGTCGATTTGGTGAATGGCACAATCATCGCCACGCCGACCGTGGGGAGCCCGACTGGAACCTCATCCTCGATCACCTCGCTTGGCAACGGCTGGTATGAAGTCAGTGTCACGATGGACCACATTAACAACACGAACCTGACCAGCTTTGTTGCCCTGTCGGATTCCGCCACCCCAACTTATTCAAACGGTCTGCCAACCTATACCGGCAACGTGGCGCAGGGCATGTATGTCGGGTTTTGGACTGTGATCCAAAACAGCCATGCCTTCATCCCGACCGACGTGCGCGGCAAGTTTTTCTACTCAGACCCTTTCGCCGGCACCATTCAGTTCGCCAAGCGAGGGACGAACAATGCAGGCTTCAAACCAGAGGCGGGCTTGAAAATCAGAATCCCAAACGTCATTCTCGGGACTTCAACGGCGGCAGACTACACCGCTCAATATGTTTCGTATCAGGCGCGATACGTGATGAATATCTCGGGGGGTGTGTTCAATCAAGATACTGTCGCTTTTGGTTGGCAGTTGATAAACGTAACTCCCATCACGTTCACCCTCAAGAACTCAGCTTTTGCAAATACTCTGTCCATCTTAAACTTCTATACTGAAATTCGAAATTCGTGTATCGCGCCGGTTCTTTACCAAAATGGTAGCGGATTGGTGCTTCAAAACAGCGCGAATTTATTTCTATATGACTCTAGGATTGTGCGGGCAACTGGCGGTGCTTTCACCACTGTAGCTTCAGCAAATATCAATGCGTATGATTCCAGATTTGAGCAGATCAAGCAGGGGGGGCAGGGCCGGCCACAGAGAACCGCTGCTTTTGGGCAGAATCCTACTCTGGTAGCGGTGGTGTCGTCTGGCGGCGAATTTGTAGATTGCACACTTGTCGGGGGAGCGGCAACCTTCAATGTGCAGAATTATAGTATTCGGAACCCGACGCACTGCGACAACATGACGGGCACTACACCTGCCATTGCTTCTCGTGCAATCGGTGTGCAAGGCACGAATATCTTGGTTGAGGGGATGGCTGCTCTTGCAGGAATAAACAATAATCACCCGTTCACTGATTATATTGGCACTCTCGGCTTCACCGCCAATCTCACTGTTCGCAACATTGGCTCTCCCGCGGCGCCGCTGAACGCGGGCACGATCAACCCCGCTGGATTTATTATCTCAATTGCAGCAGCAGGAACAACGTTCGAGGTGCGGCGGTGCTATGCGACCAATTTGCGGTCGGGCGTTATTCAACAGTCTCTTTCTGCGCCGGTTTTTGCCGCCTATGACGTATGGGGCGACGGCACAACGCCGCAAACCATAGCGACGGCGAACGCAATCACTCGCGGTGGGCGTTGGACCAACCAGCGCGTCGGACAGTCTGGCAACGCAGGCTCGCATTGGGACGATGCGTATAATTCGACCACAACTGGCCGAATTACCATTATGGCAAACGAACCGACGCTGGAATCAGCAGCGCAATGTGCGGCGACACTTGGTGTAGGCTCGGGCTTCAACGGCTCTGGCTCAATGATTATCTCGCGCCTGGATGACAGTGTGAACTGGACCACGCCGCTCAAAATGTACGGTCACAATGCCCTTGCAGGCGGCTGTGCGTTAGCAGGAACAGACTGCCAAAACCTGATCTTTGAGTACAAGATCGACACAGGTTCAGGCTTTGGAGGATCGTGGGCATTCTTGGCAAACACTGTGCGCCGGCAAAGCGGCGGAACAATCGCAACGAATACCGTCACGGTGAACACCTCAGATCGAACTGCTCTGACACGCCAACCCCAAGTGGGGGATTTTGTGCAGACAGGCAACTTCCGATTGCCTGCGAACACCACTGTCACCAATGTTGCTGGCGATGTAATCACCTGCTCAAACAACTTCACGGTCACCCTTGGAACCAACGAGTTCGTGACCTTCTCGCCTGTGAACGTGGCAGTGAGTGCCGCCAATGGTTACTCGTTGCAAGTTCGCACTTACCCGACCGTGGCAGCGGCAACGACACTTTTCACTGCCTTCAGCATGGGTATTCAAACTGATGCAACGGCTTATTTGACACAGCATCCTTTGCCTGGTTCACTGGTGAACATCACCAATCTTGTGCCTCAGTCACGAGTCAAAGTTTCGCGGGTCGACACCGGCGCTTTGCTGCAACAAGCATCCTGCGGCGCTGGCACAACAATCAACTTTGACTTCCAGTACACGGGTGCCGTCCGGATTGAGGCAAGGAATGCCAGCGGCACTCCAGCCTACAAGCCTTGGGTAACTCAAGCGACCATCTCACCAACGGCGACCACAAGTGTTGTTGCTTTACAAGAATCAGACCAATAAGGAAATAAAATATGCCGATTGAAACCGACTTCACAATTTCCGCGACAGGCGATGTTCGTCGTCAAGGTGGGGCTAGCACTGCCGTTTACACTGTCTTGGAGCTACACCAATGGCTACAAGACTTGGCCGACGATGCAGCGGCATCCGGTAACGACTTGCTCGACATCCTTGCCCCTAACCCTTCGAAGCTGGACGGTCCGAGAGATGTGGCCGTTGCTTCTCGATTGAACTTGCTGACAGATGGATCAGTTGCATTCAACCTAGATGACACAGCAGCGCAGTTCATCAACTTTGGCTCTATCAAGCAGCAAGCAGCGGCAGTCCAATACTCGGGGCTAAAAACAATCGGTGGCATCGTTGCGGCGAGCCCGATTTATGTGGTGCAGAGTGGCAGCAAGTTGACGAAATTTTGGTCCGATGGGCACGTACAGATTTTGGTAAAAGTTCGGACTGGCGGAGCTTTTATCGACTCAGGAAACGTGACAGCATTCAGCCGCAAATGGGGCCAGTCTTACTCACACTTCGATGTGAACCTCTCGGCTGGGGGGGAGAGCAACGCGGCTCTTTCAACAGCCCTTGACCCGAACGTAGTTCTATCGGAGGCTAGTGCAGCGGCATTGTCCAGCAAGGTCACCGTGACGTTTGGTGATACGACCCAAGACTTGGGGAATGGTAACGGTGCCAAGCTGTACAAGGGCACTATTGCCCTGACTAGCAGTTGTACCTTGCAGGAAGCCTACCAGTATCTGCAATACCTCACACGGGAGAATAGTGCAGCTACGCTGAACAGCATCCCTGGGTGGCGTTATCGCGTTCTGAACTCGGCCTACACGGAAATACCTTCGGCCCCTTTTGGGACCTTTGCAGGGGGTACATTCTTTGCTGCCCAAGGATGGTATCTCACAGGCGTCTTACCAGCCGAATCTACAAGATATCAACTCATTGCGCATGATGGCACCAGTCAAGTTCCACCCACGTTGATTGGAATTACTCTGGGGAATCTGGTGGCGGGAGATCGTATTCTGGCTGCCAGGGAAAACGGCTCCGGTGGGATCCTCAAAGACGAGTACACTCCAGTCGCAGCATCCAGCGGTGCAACCTCCATCCAAGTGGTTGAGTCAATTAAGACCGACACGCCATCGTCTGGAGTGATACGCATCAAGAATCTGCGATACACCTACACCTCTTTCAATGCAGGAACGAAAACATTCTCTGGGTTGTCGCCTGGGCTTGCAAGCAACATCGTAACGGCAGACGATGTGTTTGTTCCTTACCTTGACAGAGTGGCCGGAAGTTCCTCGGAGTCGGTAACATTTATCTACAGCAGTAACTTCACGGCTCGGGTCGATGTGCGTAACGGTTCCGGCGGAAGCCCTATCATTCCTTTCAACACTTTGTTGTCGGTTACCAGTGCAGGAGCTTCTGTAAACGCTTCAAGAAATAGTGATGTGTAATGGCTTTTTACATAGCGCCTTTTACCTTCGATTTCGATACGTCATTCATTGATGTGGATTCGGGCTATGTAGATGTCGACTGTTCTGGGTTGTATACCGCTTGCAAGTTAGCGCAAGCCTCAACAGAAGGAATTGTTTATGCCAGAATTGCATCCGGTTCCGGACTCAACACCCTTGGGGTTGGTGTCCAAGTGGGTCTCACCGTCGAACTTCTGGGGTCTTGGCAACTTCGTTTCCCAAGTGGAAATTATGTCGCCAGAGTCGCAGGAGGAAATCTCGTCGGTGGACCAGGAGGAGACCCAATCGCCTACACGGCTGGAGTCCAAACCCTCCTGATTCAATCGGCAGCTTCTACCGTTGTCACTACCGGCGGGGGTGGGAGCGATCCGTGGGCGACCGCAATTCCTGGTTCCTACAATCCAGGTTCGGCTGGGCACTTGCTAAACCAGTTGGCTTTGAAAGATCCCAACATTGCCTTGCAGCTATCGGAAGTCTGGAAGCGTCTTGGTCTGGACATTGCAAATCCACTGGTTAATACCAACACGGAAATCACGGCAGGCGCGGGCTTGCAGATTGCTGTTAATACTAACACCACTCAGACCGTCCTGACGAGGCAGTGATGCTGTTCCATGTCAATGCTGCCTATCTTGGTTTGCAGCCGGCAGCGTTGCCAATCAATTATGCGTTTTTAGGCTTACGTTCCGAGTCCGAAAGTCCAGTCATCCCTTTGCCTCCAGTAGTGACAACCTATGTTGGCAGGGGTGGTGGAATGGAGCTACGCAAGCCGACCCGATCAGCCAGTGAAGAAGAAGAAGAGTTGGTTTTGCTTTTTGCCTTTGGGGTGTACTGATGGACGACGAGAACAGGATGCAGATTGAGGGCGACTTGCAGGCCAGGATCGAGCTTGGGCTGAGCAGTGAGCCAGACACGGTGAAGGAGTTCCGCAAGATGACAGCCCGGTGGCAGAAGCCTTTGGAAGATCAGTACGAGCTTGCCATGGTGATGCTACTGATTCAGTTTGCTGAGCAGTACCAAGACTCTCCTTTAGGTGAAGAGTTGGCCAAAAGAAATTCAGAGCTTGATAGGCTGATTCGAAGGCAAGCTCAGGTCCTTGCCAACAGGCAAATGAAGAAGCTTGACAGGAGGCTTCAGAAGACGAATCGAAGGATTGTGAAAGAGGAAGAAGAGCAAAGCTTGGAGGATGACAGCATCCTGGCAAGCAGGCTCTGGGGGAAAAACCGCGCTGAGGCCATTGCTATCACAGAGACGACAACGGCCATTAATATCGGTGAGCATGAGGCCGTCCAGATAGCCAAGCAGCAATTTGGAATGGATGCCTATGCTGTGTGGTTCACTGCTGAGGATGAAAGGGTGTGTCCTCGCTGTTTGCCTTTCCATGGGACCAAGGAAGATGTCTGGGGCGATGAGTTCCCCTACGGCGGACCGGTCCATGTTCGCTGCCGATGCAGCCTGGTGTGGTACGTGAAATAGTTTTGCTCGTCGTCGGCTGGGTGGTCAATATCCAGCAAGAATCTGACGCATGGGGGAAAACATGCAAAGATTTCATGAGAGCGTGACAGGCTACGCAAAAGTTGACCGCGAGGGCGGCGTGATACGAGACGTCCGTGTCATCAAGACAACTTCAAAGAACAAGCGTCGCTACCTGGAGCAAGCTCTTAGGTCTGGGATCCCATTGTACGAAGGAGTCACCATTGGCATTGACCATGTGAAGCCAACGGCAGGGAATCCCAATCCTGAAAGAGCATTCAGCACATTTTGGGGCAAGCTTCAAAATGTCCGTTGGCATGAGGACGGACTGATTGGTGACCTCCACTATCTCAAGTCGCATCCCATGACTGAGCACATCCTCGAGGCAGCCGAGCGATTCCCAGAGAACTTTGGCTTGTCCCACGATGCCGATGGCGATTCAACCATTGCTTCCGATGGCTGGCGAGAGATTCATGAGATTACAAAAGTCTACTCTGTGGACTTAGTCACCAACCCAGGCAGCACGACAGGCCTTTTTGAGTCTCTGGGCAGGAAAGGCAAGACACGACGAGACAAGCGTCGCGAGAAGCGAAGCAATGCAAACAAGCAGCCACTGGTTGTCAGTGGCTCATTCCAAGAAGGTTTTATTTTGGGTGGTCAAGCAATGTCTACAGTTATCGATAAGTCAGATACGAAGCGTTTGTTCGAAGAGTACATGGCTGAAGAAATGATGGGCGCCGACTCGATGGCCAGCTCCATGGATGTCGAGATGGGCAAAGAGGATGTCGGCCTAGAGGAGGCCTTTAAGGCTGAGGCAATGAAGGTCTTGGAAGATACAGCGATGGATTCAGCTGCAAAGCTTGCCAAGCTCAAGGCTATCTTCAAAGCAAAAGATCAAGTGATGGCAACCCTTGGCGGCGATATGGCAAAGCCAAAATCCGACAGCAAAACCGAATCGGTTGAAGCTGCGATCGACGACGAGGACAAGGAAGAGGAAGACGATGAGATGATGAAAGAATCAATGCAAAAGCAACTCGGAGATCTTCAGGAGGAAAACCGACAGCTAAGGGCCAGCTTGGAACTTGAGCAAGGCAAGATTGTCTGCAAGAAGTTACTTGAGGCAGCCGGCTGTGAGGCTACCGATGTGCGAATCAATGCCTTATTGCGAACACCTGAAAAGGAACGCAAGGCTTTGTTGGAATCATTCTCCTCCAAGCAAGCGCGCCAGAAGCCTGCAAGCAGTCCTTCTGCTTTGCTGGAATCGGCAGGCCGGGGAGTGATGGAATATCCAAAAGACATCCAGGACTTCAAATCCGTCCTTCGATAAGTGTACATGCTTGCCAGTGTGGCAAGTTTGAAATCGGTTTTTAGTGCTTACTCGGCAAAGAGGATAAAATGCGAGGCTTAGAAATTTCAGGTTCGATCCTTCGAATGACTCAATCAGTTGAGTTGATGGATCACTTTACCAACAGAGACACAAGTCGTTTCGTGGTTACGGCCACTGACTCGGGAACAGCTACAGTAGGCGATGCAGCCAATGGGATCATGGTCCTTGCAGCATCGGACGGAACCGCAGCTGACAATGATGAGACCTATGTCGCAACTCCGGAGATTCTTCGGATCGCTGCCGGCAAGCCATACTACTTGGCAGGATTGATTCAGTTCACAGAAGCAGCGACCAATGCAGCTAATGTGTTCTTCGGATCGATGGATGCAGTTGCTGCCAACGCGATTGTGGACAACGGCGCGGGCTTGAAGACATCGTTCTCGGGAGCGGCATTCTACAAGGTGGATGGTTCTCGGAACTGGAGAGTCATCTACTCTGACGGTTCGACACAAACGATTGCTGAGTTGACAGCAACGACGTCGCTTCGCAAGCAGGATGAATTGTCGGGAATTGCAGCCTACCAGTTGCTTGAAATCGATGTGATTCCAAAGACCACAACACTGTGCGATGTGATTTTCAGAATCGATGGATCGACTGTATTCAAGATGCTTGATCGAACCTTTGCCAATGCGACCGATGCAAGCGTTGCAGTCGGAGTCAAGGCTGGTAGCGCTGTGGCTCAAACTTTGAATGTCGATGCGATTGCTGCCGTTCAGCGGCGGTAATCTTTTGTAGTGCTTTCTAGTACTGTTGTTGTTTTTTCATTTCAGGATTTAAGTCAGGAGATTCACTGTGGACCATAAGACCCGTCGGCATCAAGAGCTACGACGACTATACGAGGCTGCTGAGCGCGACAGACGAGTCGATCGTTTCACAGCCGATTTCAATGTTGCCTTGCGTGAAGAAGGACCTGGGCTTGCTGACCGTTGGTCGGTGCGTCACTTGTTCGAAAACTTTGTTGAAAATGGTCGCGAGGCAGTCAACTTCCTCCGACCTGCTTCAATGGGTGGCTTTGTCAATTTGCAAGAATCGGTTGGACTGGTTGACACCAGCAACTTTGCAAACATCATGGGTCAAATCACCTACACGGCAACCTTGAATGGGTTCAACATGCCTGGGTTGATTGGAGATCAACTGGTTGAAACAATCCAGACAGATTTCTCTGGGGAGAGGATCCCTGGAGTTGGTCGCCTTGGTGATGAGGTCGAAGTTGTCCGCGAGGGCGAGCCATACCCCAATGCAACCTTTGGAGAAGAGTATGTCGATACTCCTGAAACCATCAAGCGTGGTGTCATTGTCAATGTGACCCGGGAAGCTGTGTTCTTTGATCGCACAGGATTGATTCTGAGCGAAGCAGGCCGAACTGGGGCTAGAGTAGCAGTCAACCGCGAGAAGCGAATCCTGGACGTAGTGCTGGGTATTGCGACCATTTATCGTCGCAATGGTGGAGCTGCTCAAGCAACCTATGCGTCCGACAACAGTCGATCCAATCCTTTGGTGGACTGGGCAAGCATGGATGCTGCATTGCAAGAGTTCAACGAGATGGTCGACCCGATCACTGGCGAGCCAATCGTCATGGCACCGACCACCGTTCTAGTTCCAAAGGCACTTGAAAACGCTGCAAGGCGGATCATGAATGCTACGATGGTACGGGTTGCGACTGCCACTTCAAACAACCAAACCTACACAAATGGAAACCAGGTTGATTCGCCTTACACGGTGGTATCAAGTCCTTACGTTCAATCGCGGTCGGGTTCGGCCAGTACTTGGTGGCTAGGCGACTTTAGGCAAGGTTTTGTTTACATGCAAAACTGGCCACTGACGGTATTGCAAGAAGGCGCAAACACGGAAGTCGGATTCACGCGTGATGTGATTGCACGTTACAGGGTAACCGAGCGAGGAGCCGCGGCGGTTCGCGAAAGACTCTGTGCAGTCCGAAACACATAGTAGGTTGTTTTCTCAAAAGCTGATACGATAAAGGGGAGTTGATAATTTGGTTCCCCTTTATTTTTAAGGTAGAAGCGTATGGCCGATGGTGACAAGAGCAGTAGTGGGATTGAAAAGGCAATGCGAGAGCTTGAGGCCAGAGAGGCCGCTATCGCAAAGCGAGAGAAAGAAGTTGCTGAAAAAGAGGCAGCAGTAGTCGCGGCTGAGGATTCTTCCAAGACCCGACCTTTGCGAGCCACTGAAAACGTGTACAAGGGGGAATTTCCTTACATGTTCGAGGTTCGATCTGTCAACAACAACCCTGACGTTCCCACGAAACACATCGAGTGTTGTGATGAATCTGAAGCAAAGCGTTGGTATCAAGTGACCACGCCGCACCCAAAGAATGTCACCAAGCAAATTGATCTTGTTACTTTCCCTGTAAATGTGGTTTGCTTGAGCCCAGAACGCAGTGAACGTCTTGGGAAGGCAAAGCGTCTTGCAGGCATAGCAAAGCGTTTAGAGGCAGGATTCGCGTTGAGCAAGGAAGATCAAGCCTTGCTGGCCGAAGCCGAAACAACTTGATTGGGGGTGATCTTAATCTATGGCAAAGAAATACTTAGTGAATTTGGACGGTTACGAGAGCTTGCAGGATGCAGAAGATGCATCTGAAGCTATTCGTCTGGCCCGATGTGAGTCCTGTTTGGCAAGCGTAGTTTGTGTCCGTTGCACAGAGTGCATCGAGACCGCGCCGGTAGAGCTAGTTGAGGCCGACAGCGACGACCAAGACCAAAGTAACTTGCTTGCAGACTAGCTGCGCAAGCCTCCGATTGACTGCCGAAATTCGGCAGGATACAAAAACATTGAATGGGCAGCACGCAGTGTGTTGCCTGATTTAGTAATTTCAAAAGAGAAGAGACTATGGGTATGATCACCGAGCTATCCCTACAGGAACAAGTTGTCATAGGCGGCGAAAAAATCGCTGTTCACAAATGGCAGCTAAATAACCAACACCTTCAACAATTCTGCTACGTCATCTCACGTTTGCAGATGGCCATCCTCGAGATGGACAGCAACAACAGTACTGGCCAGATGGTCGTCGCCGATTCCGAGGCCATCAATGCTGACTGGGTCCGCGCCAAATTGGAGTGGGACTTGGCCAAGAAGTACCGCAATTTGGCGCCAGCGGCTCAGGAAAAGCTTCTCACAGTTCTGGCTATTACTGACAATGAGCAGCTGAGGACAGCCAACGTCAAGTGCAGACGGGTCATTACAGCACTTTCGACATTGATGCAGAAGATTCTGTTCTCGGACTCGGCCAAGCTTCAGTATGGCATTGGCGACCGCGACATCGCACGTTTCGAAGAGCACATGCTGTACGTGGAAGAGCTTTTGTTGACCTACATTGGCACTGGCACGGAAACAAGCACGGGCATCTCGATTCCTGCTCACGAGCATCTTGGTGTTGTTGTCCCACCACTGAACATGATTGAGGCCCAGATCTCTGAGCCATCGCCAGGGTTTAGGGGTACTCCAGGCAAGGATGCACTAGACACCCCTTCCACTGTCCCAGCCTCTGGAACAAACACCGCAGCGGTCTAGTTCAAAGTTGATGACGCAAACAAGCAGGTAGCGCGAAAGATGTCCGTTTACATAGACAATTTGCAGGCTAGGCGTCTTGAAATATCTGCTTTCCTGGCTGGCACGACAGTACTCACAGTGGGAGGAAAACCAAACCTACTTACTCAGGATGGCGGCCATGCGATTGATCATGTGAAGTTTCGCCTGAGCCTCTTGGAAGAGCTTCGAGAGCTAGACAAATTGTTGATGGATGCAGCTTCTGTTGAAGATGCGCTCATTGGTGCCGGCGGCGGCGAGGAGTTCATGACTCAGATTTCTGTGGGGTGGTAGTGCAATGGCCGAGCAGCTACTTCCAGTTGACTACCTTGAAGACTGGGAACACATGGACGGGATCGAAGATGTGCGATTCCTGTTTGGTCCCGACAGGGATTCTTCTGGATTAGTGCTTCCTGCATCTTCCAAGATGCGTCGAACAAGCCCAAACCAAGCAGACATCAACTATGGGGTTGGCTTTGGATGGGAAGCTACAGGGCAATTTGCAGTTCTCTTTGTAGAGACTCTAAAGGATTCCTTGAACGCTTTGAGGATCATCCCACACTCTGGGGATAGGATTCTTGCCTTTGATTGTGAATGGGTAATTGGCTCAGTCAAGCTTGTGGCTGATCAGACCCAATGGAAGCTGTTCTTGCAGCAATCGGTAAAGACGCCAAGAGACTTCCTAGAGCCAGTAGAGTTGGTGATTGATGGAGGGATTGGCAGTGCAATATCCGACATGATTATTGAATCCACCTTCATCGTTCGATAGGAGTTATCACAGTGGCAAGCAGACAGACACTGAAGACGTATTTTGAGACTGGTGACAAGCCAACAGAGGCTCAGTTTGGCGCCCTGATTGATTCTGTTCCCATTTGGATCTTCAAATCGGCAGCCACATGGGCATCGGAAAATCCAAACTTGTTGACAGGTGAGGTTGGTGTCGAGTCGGATCCGAGTCAAAACCCCAAGAGGTTCAAAATTGGAGATGGGTCGGCTTGGAATTCGTTGGCTTACTCCGACGCATCGGCAACGAATTCAATAGTAAAACGAAGGCCAATCAATCAATGGAAGTCAGTCTCATCAATCGGTAATTCTTTGTTTGCGAACAGCTTGGGTTTGTCACGCACAGCTATCGGATTCCTTGGAGTTCCGATGCACAAAAACTTTGGAGTAGGTGGTGCATCAAGCTCAGCACTGGCGGCACAGGCAGCTAACGTACCTACGGGCACAGCATGCTTGGTGATGGAAGGGACTAATGACGCGGCAGCAGGAGTCACAGTTGCAACGCACATCGCAAACATGAAAGCTGCTGTAGCTGTATTGCTTTCTAGAGGTGTGACACCAATTATAATTGCATCACCGCCGAGAGATACAACAACAGCCTTAATCGACTCGTACTCAGTCGCAGAGCGTGTTTGGTGTATTGATGATGACCTATACTTCTGCGATCCGTGGGGAAAGCTGACAGATACCGATGGCACTTGGGCTAGTGGTGCGTCCAGCGATGGAGATCATCCAACAAATGCAGCCTACTATACCGCAGGTAAAATGATCGCAGATCAATTACTGGGTATCGAGCCAAACTATTGGGTTCCTCGGACAAATTCAAACGTATTATCAAACCCTCTTTGTTTAACCGATGGAGACGCAAACAATAGACCGGATGGATGGGCCGGGTTCTCGCTTCCAACCTTCTCGGCATTGGCAACAGGTACGCATCCAATACGCGGGAATAGAGCTTTGGCTGCAATCAGCCAGTCCGCAACGATGGAGCTGTACAACGAGGCAGCGGTTTCTCCTGGTGTGCTTCAAGTTGGTGACGAGATTTTAATTACAGGTCTGATGTCGCTAGCGAACATGAGCAATTGCCTGATGCGAGTCTATAGTCAAGAAAATTCATTTTTTCTGACGCAGGCCAATCAGCCGACTGTTGTAGGACTACAGTCTAGGTTTGTGGTTACAGGCAACGTGCAGGTTTGGATCGAAGCAAGAAGTCTTGCGGGTGGGGCGTTTACCTGCAATCTTACGTTTGGTTGCTTTTCGATTTTGAATTTAACAAGGAATCGTTTCTAAGCAATCGTTTCTAAGCAATCATACTGAAACATAAATCATGGCAAGCAGAGCAACACTAAAGACATACTTTGAGACAGGAGACAGGCCATCGCAGGGGCAGTTTGAGGCCTTTCTTGACTCTGTATTGATTCAAGACAACTCGGAGGACTATCTGCGCAAGTCAGGCGCAGAGATGCTGATCGGCTTGCCAGATGGATCAGTCACTGCCAAGGTGCAGGGTAATCGCAACATTATCCTCAATCCGGGTCTAGGGACAGTATCGATACGCGGAGGTACTGGTGGATGGGTTACAGGCACGCAGTTCAGAGGCAACAACGAAACCATCCTTGGCTACATGGGTGCGTATGGTACAGATTCAGCTTTAACAAACTTTTTTATTGGTGCAGGTTACACAGATCAAATCGTTGACTTTTACCAAACAAGTGCCACATACGGGGCCAAGTCAACAGTCTTTGCTGGCCCTCTACATGGAACTACTTCTGGGCGTTTAGAAGTAGGGACGACTACGACTCCTACTGACTTTAGAGCATTTGGGTACGCTCGGGGTGATAAGGGTTTGTGGGCCAATGGGCCATACCCCCACAATCTTGCAGGTCAGCCTGGAGTCATATCTTTTGAAAATCCTGTCACTAGGTTCATGATAGGTGATGCAACTGGATATTCGTTCGCATTTAGCAGAAAAACTGGCGGCGTACAAACTGATGTTATGACAGTTAATGAAGCAGGATTTGTTGGTGTAGGCGCTGATATCAACGTAGGAACTTTGATAACAGGAGGAAGCAACGCTTCTCCTGCCAGATCAATCATTCGATTCAAAGCAGGAACCAACACCTATTTTTCTGGCATGGTGTTTTCGGAAACGTATGCGGCAAATTCGATTGCTACCAAGCTTTTTCTTGGTGCCAATTCAAACCTTTTCTCGAATGCGTTAGTCAAGCATATAACCATTGATGGAAGCAATGGGAATGTAGGAATAGGAACAGAAACGCCAAGCCGAAAACTGGCCGTAGCTGGTTCTCTTTATGCTGACTCTTTGAGTCTGGCACCGGGTATTTGGAATACAAGTGCAGAAGCGACACCCAAAAACAGAATCTTTTTCGCTTCCGACAGCATCACTTACTTGCAAGGTCACGGAGCAGTCCCGTTAATTGTGCGTAACGGTTCCGATGCCGATATGCTGGAAGTGCGGTCTACTGGCACAACCAGAATTAATGGACCTCTCTTTGTTGGTGTAGGAACAGCGAGCGACGGAAGACGTTTACTTTCTGCAAATTATGATGGATCAGTAGAAGGTCATTTTGCATCAGGGCTAGTAACTGAACGAAGCACTCTTGCCATCGGTCTTGCTTGGGGCATGTATCAAGACAATACAACAAGTTGGTTATCTGGATGGAACTATGCTTCTGTTCGCAGAACAGCATTGCTGCTTGACCACGGATCTCTTCGTTTTATTGCATCACCAGCAGCAACGACTGCTGCTCCAGGAGTAGCCTTACCATCACAACCCACTACAGTGTTTTATGTCGATTCAATAGGACAGCTAGTTACTACTTCATCTGTTTCTTGTAGATACGGCTTGCACATAGCTGATCTAGATGGAGCCAATGCAGGAGTCAGCCAGTGGTTGACTTACAAAATTCCAGGTGTCGGTCAGCCTCTAAACATTAGAGATATGGTCAACTCCAGACAGCAAGTAGAATTCTATCCAGGAACAACAGGAGCTACTGCGGCAACTTATTTTCACTCACGAGTTTTCATTCAATCTGGCGGTCTTGCCGTACAAACAAACAATACAGACTTTGGGTACTTAGGGTCAGATAACTATGTAGGAGGTATCACCTACTTCCGGTCTCCAGCAGGAGTTTCAAGCAATACATTTATTAATGGCACAACAGGTGCTGCAACTTTTACAGGAACAGTAACTACTGGTTCTGATCTTCGGGTAATCAATCAAGCATCAGGATCTGTTGCAACACCTGCTCTTTCAGAAATAGAATTTCGAAATGGTGGCGGAGGATTATACCTAGCAGGATATATCAAAGGGAAAGGTTATGCGGCCAATCATATTTATGCTGACCTGGCTTTATCAGCTAATCCCAATATTTTAGGGTCAGACAATCTCCCAGACGACATAATCCTTCGAGGGCAAACTGGTAATGTAGAGATCATCCGTGGAGCAATTGTGATGAGCAATGCGACCAAGCTCGGCATTCGAACCATTGCAACACTTCCAAGTGCAGCCAGTAGTTCAGGTGATCGATTCCAGGTATCTAATTCAGCAACCATTGCCAATCGTATAGCGTTCAGCAACGGCACGGCGTGGTATTACGAAGGAACAGCAGTAGCGGTATAACATGGCAACAACAAGACAACCAAGACAATTCATTGCAGTGTGGAACGATGCAGGAACAGAAGTCAAAGGAGCAACCTTTGAAGAGTCCTTGTTTGTAGATGGTGACTTCTGGAAGAATGAATTGACTTCCGTTGCACCGGTAGGCTTTGGGGACTTCGGAACATTGTTCTCCAATCAACTCCAAGTCCAGCACGATGCCTTGGTCGCTGAAGTGGCAACTCTAGAAGCAGGAGTGGCAGCACTGACAGCACAAGTAGCAAGTCTAGAGGCATCAAATGCTTCTTTGACTGCACAAAAGGCTGAAGTTGATGAATTACTAGCCACTAGAAACCAAGAGCTAACAACAGCAAATGCAAGTCTGAGTGCGAAAACTTCAGAAGCAGAATCACTGCTTGCAGACAAGTCGACGGCCCTTGCTGCAAATGCTACACTGACTTCCGAGAAAGCTACACTGACTTCAGAAAAGGCTACTCTCACAGCATCGCTTGCAGCAGCAAATGCACGCATCGCAACGCTACTTGAGGAGATCCCATTCGACCCCAGGATCATTGATGCAACGGCATTCTACAACCGTCTCACCAAAGATGAGTTGCTTGTGTTTGTGTCGTCAGAGGACGCTCAGGTGCGAGCAATAGGACAAACGATTGCAGCCTACAAAGCCAACGATTGGCCTGTTGTGTTTGCCTCCACAGAGTTCCAACAAATGGTAGGTTACCTTCAGTCAGTTGAAGTCTTGACAGAAGCGAGACTTGAAGAGCTAACTAGGGATGCGACTCGGGCCGAGGCGTATTCGGTAGAGTAGTGGTAGATCAATTAGAAAGCGAACGAGAAGAATCTATGCTTACCAACGAAGAAAAGAAAATCTTGCATCAAGCCTTTGATGCTGCCATCAAGTCGTCGCCGGATTCCATGGCGGCTGCCAATGTCCTCATGCCCTTGTTTTTTAAGATCGCGTCGATGGGGTCAGAGACTGGGCCAGAGTCGCCTTCCGGTCCTGAGGTTCCTGGATGAAAATAATCGATGCGTCTCAATTTGCCGACTCGATTGAAGAGATCCAACAGGCGATCAACAATGCAAGCTTTCAGGGTGCGCTTCAAGATTGCATCCCAGTTTGCAATGAGGGCTTCCAGAAGAACTTTGACAGTACGCAGAGTCCCAAGGGGAAGTGGCCGCCGCATGCACCCTATACAGTCCAGAAGTACGGACCGCACCCATTGCTGATCTTGTCTGGCGCAATGCTGGCATCGGTGACGCAGCAGGGGGCAGAGGGAAGGATTGAGTCGGTGGGAGACAGGGATGCAGAAGTTGGTACATCGCTTTTCTATGCAGGGTTCCAGCAGTTTGGGACAAGCAAAATTCCTTCCAGAAGGTTTCTTTGGCTGGATAGTCCATCGGTGGATGCAGTGCTTGAGGTCTTTGCCGACAAGGCATTTCAGATTGTGATTGGTGGATAAAATGGCTTTGTATTCAATACGGCATGTAGTTGGACAAGCTTTGGTGCAGGTTCTCAATAACGATGCCGACCTTTCTTTTTTGCTTACCCCTCAGCTTTTCAGATATAGGAAGCATCCTTTGGGAAGGGAGAGGCCTTGGTTGCAGGGTGCTTTTGTTTGCCCAAGAAACATTCAGGTTCCCTACCACGAGAACTCTGTCCACGAGCACATCTATCGATACAGGGTTTCCTTGATCTTCCCTTGCGACCAAGACAACACTGAGGATCAGTCGCTCAGGGAAGGGGCTATAGAACGGGTCGAGGACATCTTCCGCTACAAGGCCCATCGGATGATGCCCTCCACACTCAGGGGCTTGAGCACAACCTTTGCGACCACCGCCAATGGGGCAACAGTCCAGCACACCAACGTCGAGCCCTCCGATCCCTACAATGAGGCAGCTTTCAAGGACGGTTTCGATGTGTTATCGTGTTTGGTCCTAGTTCACATTCTCCAGAGACCTCTTGATTCAGAAAGCCTGTAGTCCCATGCCAGACCTCCAAGAAGACACCCCAGAAGGCCTCCAGCCTGAAATCAGTCTGGAAATGCCAGTTAGTCAATCAATGCAGCCAGAGGCCATCCTGGAGCCTTTGGTGGACAGCAAGGCGATCATCGATGGTTTCTATGCATGCTCCTGGGCTGATTTTAAGAAGTTGGTAAAAGCAGATAGTCCAGACCAAGCTGTCGATTACTTCAGAACCGTGGTCCGATGTTTGGCTACAGACCCAGTGGATTGCCAGCCAGCCACTTTCCTTCCCATGGATTGCGACTGCATTGGCATCCTGGCCGAGGGCGATCTACTTGTGGAAGCTAATTGGAAGAAGCTTGCATAATCCCTTGGGGTTGTCTAGGATTAGAAATGCGTTCACACAAGGCGCGAACTGAAACGCAAGACAAGGCACTCCCAGCAATGAGGGTGCCTTGTTTTGTTTAGTGGCCATGGATCGGCTAATGGGTGGTCAAGCATTAGGGATACTACAAGAACTTACCATCTTTTTTCAGGAGTTCTAAATGAGTCAATCAAGCGCTTCCCGCGTCATGGTGTCTGATGCTATCGGAATGACATCGCCTGTTCACCTGTCTTTTTTGGAATGTAGTGTTGACTCCCAGCGTCAGTTTGGCAGAAGCGAAGGGCACCGGGGCACACGGCAGCGCTCAGCGTGTCGCGCTCGACTCTTGTCGGATATGTCGAGTGGAAACTTAACAGGGCATTTCAACGATGCCGAACTGGACTGGCTACTTCCAAGAGCCTTGGGCACCACTGGAGGAAGTCCCTGGATCCCTGGCGAGTCGCTTGCTGCTTGGTTTCTCTTGGTTGACAAGGTTGCTGCGATCTACCAGTATCGAGTCCGTACTGTGTCTTTTGAGGTTTCTGGGCAAGAGACACAGTATTTGAATTGGATGTTTAATTTGGCCGGCGAAGCCCAAACAACTTGGGCTGTGGCTTGGCCCGTGGTTAGTCCTCTTGCTCCAGCTTGCGGCGATGCAGCCATTTTCGGTAACGTTGTCTTCACTTACGATTCCGTTGCTTACCCAATCCAGAGCTTCCGTTTATCTGTTGACAATGCTGTCGATACCCAGCAGTACGAAAACTCCATCACACCGACCCGTTTCGAGTCGCAAGATTTGATTGTTACTCTCGATGTGCAAACAGCCTTCCGGTCCGACACGATCAACTTGCACAGAGCAGCGATCGCTGGAGCAGCTGCTTCGTTGTCAATTCCTCACGGAGCGAACACCTACACGTTTCATTTTGGCAACTTAAAGATTCCAAACGGTGGACCAACTATCCCAACAATTGGTAGAATCAACCAGAGTCTGTCGATGGAAGCATACCGAGTTGCTGGAACTGGTGTCACGGCAGCAGATAACCAATTAAGAATCGTTAAAGCCTAAGCCACCATGTCAATTCGCACTGACTTTGATTCTCCCTTTGTGGATAGCTCGATCACCGTGGCCAGCTTTGTTGCTGGTCGTGAACGCCTTTTTCCAAGTATTGCCTTTACTCGCAAGCCTATTACTCCCGAAGAGACCGAGGAGCTATTTAAGGCCAGTGCTTCTTTAGAGGGTGCAAGCTTCCTTGCCCACTGCCGATCCTACATTTGCAAGTATGTAGAATCTTGGTGTTACTCCAAGAGTGCCAGCTTTGTTGCCATGAGCCCAGAGTCGGCAGCTAAGCTGAAGCATCCAGTGGCAGTGGCTCTTTACAATGTTGCTGTTGGTTTCGTGGCATCGGATGAGATCCCAGCCGATTGGAACTGGCCTGGGCATGTAATATCTTCCGATACCCCTGAGGCCATTGCGGGAAAATAAAGGCGGCGCTACAGCTGGGGATTGTCAACCCAAGCCTAGCGTCGCGTCCCTGTTGTTTGTGCCGCAAGTTCTACTACGACGAGGAGTCTGGTGCTCCAGTCAAGGATCGAGATGGCAGCTACCGTCTGCGAAGAGACAAGACTCCCTGCGAAGCCAGCATTGGTTGCCTGAAGGGCCACTGGAAAGACAGCCCAGACCTGAAACCCAGGGAAGAGCGTATTTTGCGTCTGTGGTGGTCATCGCGGGGAACAATGGGCAGAAGCCTCACAGATGATCAACTGTCGGACAGGTGGCTTGTGGGGCTGCTTGGTGAGCTGACCCAGTCCTACGAGGAAGCTGTCAGAATGGCAAACTCTAGGGACTTACAACAAGCCATAACAATCGTATCGAGGGTAGCGAAACAATGGACGGTATAGCAGAACGAGGCGTCCGTTTCACCCTTCAGGTTGCAACAGATCAAGCTGCCAAGGCTGAGTTGAATGCTATTGCCAGGGCAGTTGATGTTGTCCAGCAGAAGGCATCAGCAGCTACGGCAAGCGCATCGGCCGTTCTTTCTTCCATTCCAAAGGCATCTGCCTCTGGCATGGATCCCTCTGTGATGAGTGCCAAGGAGGTGAATGATCGCATCCAGGCTGTTTTGGCTAATAGGGTTGCCCTGCATGAGGCAAACAATGCAAAGCTTGCTCAGCTCGATGCGCAGCGTCTTGCAGCTGCCGACAAGTTTGCAACTGAGTTTCAAGCTATTGGAATGCAGCTTTTCAATGAGGAGATTGATGCAACAACGGCTGCCTCCATGGTGGAATCCTTTAGCCAGGCGGCCACGGAAGCCAAGACCCAGTACGACTCGTTTCAGGAGTCGCTCACGGGCAAGGCGGCGAAAGAAGCTGACAAGAGAACGGATAAGGAATTGCAGGCGCTCAAGAAGAGGCAGCAGTTCCACATCACCGAGACAAAGAAGCAAGTCGATGCTGATCTAAAATTGATTGAAGATGGGATCAAAAAGGAGGCCGATGCCCGACGCGCAGGTGAGCTTGCAGCCAAGAGGCAGCATGACGCGCAAATGTCCAACTACGATCGGCTGAATGAAAAGGCAAAGAATTCCTCTAGGCAGTTGCTGACACAGTTTGGTGAGATCAATGAATCCATCATGCGCTTTGCCAGAGGGCTTGTGATGGTGGGCCTTGCCGGCGAGGACGACATGGGCAAGCTGACCAAGTCACTTGTGAAGATGCAGGGCTACTTCGATTTCTTCAGTGGTTCAGTCAAGACACTGACCAAGATGAATGAGATGTACAGGCACATGACAGGAGCCATTCAGGCTGCCACGGCTGCACAAGCTGCACTGAATCTTGCTCAAGGCCTAGATCCTAGTGGACGCGTGATTAGGGATCCGTTAAACAAAAACCCTTCCCAGCGTGGTGGTGGTGCAGCTATTGGTGCGGCTGCTAGCGCGGCTGGTGGTGCGGCTGGAGGATTCCTTGAGGCCTCATCAGCAGCATTGCTGGCAAAACTTGCGGCCGGGGCAAAGACGGTAGGAGGAGTAATTGCAAGTGCTTTTCTGACAACTGTTGGGGCTGGAGCAGCTGCTATTGGGGGATTGATCTTTGGTGGCAATGCAATCAAGGAAATGGTGCAAGGGAGGCAGTCATCATTTGGTGAAGCTGTTGGCACTTCTTACCTGAATCCGTTTGCATACATCGGAGCCATGAACAGGAACCGAGTCCTGTTCGATGATGAGGGTAGCAAGGCTGCACAGGCAGCTGCCGACAAGACAAAGCGAATGGAAAAAATCTCCAAGCCTTTGCAGGAAATGAATGAAAGAGACAACAAGGCAATTGATGCAAACTTGCAGTCCAAGGTTGGCATTGAGCGTGAGCTTAAAACTCTTGCTAAAGAACGGTTGATGGCAACTCTTGAAGAGCAAAAGCCACTGGAGAAAAGAAAGACCATTGCAGCTGAGCTTCGCGCTTTGAACAACGCGGCTGCCAGGAATGAGGCTGGTGCCAGAAGCGAAGTCATTGAGTGGCAAAAGAAGCGTTTAGCCAACGAACGCGAGATAGCATCTGAGCGTGCAGCAGCAGCAAAGCAAGCAGCAACAGCCGCCAAGAATGAGCTGGATGATGTGATCAAGCGGCAGCAAGTACTACGTGAAGGAGTGATGTCGGCAGCGGAACGCTTTGCAACAATGGATCCTCAAAAGCAGCGAGAGATCCTAGAGACTCAAAAGCGATTGCGCCTTGGCGACAAAACTTTAACCACTGAAGAGCTGCAAGCAGCCAGAGGGTTTGGGGGAAAGACGGATGAACGCATATCGAAGACGCTGCAAGGGAGAGCATTTGGTGCAGGGTTCGGAGCCTTTGCTCAAGAGTCGTTTAGGGAAATTGCGCAGCTGGAAAACACCAGGAAGAAGCTTGAGGTTGAAGTTAAGCAAAAGCTCGATTTTGCTGTACGAATTGAAGGAGATTACGATGCTCTGGCAAAGAAGATAGCAATGGAGATCGACAAGCAGCAGAGTGAAAAGGTCAAAGAACTTGGCAAGCAAGTCAAGACCATTCTTGCCGATGTTACCAAATTGCAGGCCTCCATCAAAACAAGAACTACAGGGGTGAGCACACCATGATATTGTATATCAACGGAGTACCAAGGCCAGCCAATGAGGCAGTGGCATCAATCACCTATCAACCAACCTACGATGCGACTCGCGTCATCACCAAGACGACCGAGCGCTGGGATATTTCAGGACGCATCATCCCAGAGCATCCAACATCATCGGCCAAGATGACAGCAGCTTTGCAGTTGCTGAATCAGACCTTTTCTCAGCCAGAGCCCGACTTGATTTTCACTGAGGTGGATGGCACTCCAACAGCTTTGGAGTTGCGAAGTGTGAATTGCCTAAGAGGTCCTTACATTATCGACTCCGGCATCCCAAACCAGGCCGACGACGTTTATCGTAACGGGATGAGCTATCGAATCACATTCGAGGCGGAACGCTTCATCGGCGGCGGGTCACGTGTTCCAATCCTAGAGTTCTCTGAGCAACTCAGTTCAGAGTCTGGTGGCGAGGAGCATGTGTACGTTGGTGGAGCAGTCAACTTCCCAGAGAGACAAGTTGCTTTTCAGAGGAAGCAATATGTGTACACGCAATCTGGCAGAGCAGTAGGCCTTCTTGCTTACCCTTTTGTTCCACCTCCCATTTGGCCATTTGCACAGATGAAGATTCCAAGGATATCGAAGATGGGGCCTCGGAAGATTGGCAAGGTCGATACCGAGTACGAGATCAGTTGGTCCTATGAGTTTGAGTGGCATCAGCCCCTGTATGGTAATCCCCACAGGCTATACGTTTAAGGAATTAAAGAACAATGGCAATCAAAACATTTACGGGCAGGGCAGCTAGCGTTGCCCAAGTAAGCAAGATCGCGTATTTGACGATCACGGCTGGTCAGACCTACTCGGTGTCGATCAACGGCAAGGCGATTTCCTATGTGGCAACAACCGGGGTGCTGGGCGACTTGATCGATGCTTTGGTATCTTTGTGGAACAGTTCAGCCGAGCCGGAGCATCAGGAAATGATCGCAGCAAGGCGCGAGGATCCAACCTTGTCTGGCTTGCAGCTGACGGGCCGTGTGGCTGGCGTGCCCTGCACGGTGACGGGATCAGCAACAGTTGGATTGGTAACAGGGACGACGGTCACAGCAGCATCGGGGCCAATGTTTTGGAATGTGGCAGCCAATTGGTCAGGCGGGACTTTGCCTGCCGCATCCGACGATTTGATTGTTGAAGAATACTCAGGCGATATCCTCTACGGCCTGACCGATACCAACAACTACGCCAGCCTCAAAATCCTTGCCAGCTTCACAGGATCCATTGGATTGCCATCAGCGGCAAGCTCTGGCTATCCAGAGTATCGAACGCAGAGGCTCACGCTGGGCTCAGGATCAGCGATCACCATCGAGGTGGGGTCTGGGGTGGGAACTGGCTCGGGTCGCATTAGGCTTGAGCTAAACAACTCCAACACAACCCTGACTGTCTTCAAAACTGGACAAGGAGGGTTTTCAGGGGAAAAGAGTCTGGACTTGATCGAGCTGGGTGCTGGCTCCACGGTCCGAGTCTATGGGGGTTCTGTCAAGATCGACCAGTCGGCCATGGCAGTGGTGGATGTGTACTCGCAATCGACTGCCTTTGGGGCATCCAGTGAGGCCAGTGTGGATCTTGGATCAAGCACGGTCACCACATTGGCTGTGGTGGGAGGTTCTGTGACTGTGGGCGGCAACGTCACGACCCTCATTGCCAGAACACGCTCCAGCGTCATCGTAGACAGGGCAGCAGCTGTTGGGACTGTCAGGGTCAGCGAGCAAGCTGTCCTGGATTGGAGAAGCTCAGCAGGAATCACAACCACTCTGGATATTGAACAAAATGGGGATGTGAGGTTTGGAACTGTGGCAACCACAAAGACAGTGGCTGCCTGCAAGCTATTCCCTGGCGGCCGGCTGAGCGATCCAATGGCCAAAGTGACTTGGTCAACAGGGGTAGTTTTGCAAGGTTGCAGGATTTCTGATGTTGAAATTGATCTAGGTCTGGGCTACACCATCTAGTCGCCCATCGGCTCGGATTTGTAAATAGTTACAGATTTGAAGGGGCATTTTTGAGGAATTACCAGGGTTTTTAGATGCCTACACCACAAGCGACTTTGCAGTATAACGGCATTCATGCTGAGGGTGGCTTCACTGTCCTGAGGACAAATTCCTCGGTACCGGATCCAATTACAGCCAAGTTCCTTCCAAGCGCCTACCTTCCCCCCTATGGTGACATTGCCCTGGCCTATGGCTCTAGGTTTATTGTCCTGAGGAATTGCCGACTCTTGAGATCGGAACTCCCTCAGGGTGGAGATGGGGGCCGATTCCACGATGTTAGCTTTGAGGATAGGCGATGGGCTTGGCAGATACCCAGGCTCTTTGCCCACTGGAACAACCCAACTGTTTATTTGGCAGGTTCATCCTCCTACCAAAAAAACTACAAGCAGATGATTGAGTACATTTGTCGGGTTGTCCTTGGGGAAGTGAATGCTGACTTGTCGGCAGTGACGGAAGAGGATTTTTTTGAGCTGTCTTCCGATGGCGACCAGGCAATCTCAGTTCTGGAGACTCTTTTGGAACGCCGCGGGTATGTGGTGACACTGGACTTGAATGACAGGATGGCCATCAGGCGCTTGGGCGTTGGGTTATTCCCTCCCAACGACGAGCTTGTCATGGACAGGGCCGTCGCGGCTGAGTTGCCAGCAGTCCCAGAGATAGTTTATTGCCTGAGCAGTCACGTCGAATTCACCAAAGACATGTTGCTTGTTCCTGTAGTTTCTTATTTGGGTGGCTACATACCTATAGACTCTGCCTCGTGGAGGCCTGCCGGTGGATGGGGGAATGAAGATCCAACCACCTTCCCGAATGTGGATGTGGCCTACAGAAAGCAAGCCCTTGAAGAAGTCTGGAAGCTGTACAGGATTGTAAGCCCCAGCGCTGTTCCAGCTCCAAGAAGGTATCCATTCGATCAATCAATTTTTCGCACCAACGACTACACGAGACTCTTGCCATTGCAAGCAAGGCAGTATGCCAACAGCGGGTTCGATTCAGCCAAGGTGTTCGGATTCTTTGCTGGCCTGCAAACAACCCATCTAAACAACGTAAACTTTCCTGGAGGGAACTGGACGGACAACTGGTTTGAACAGCTTGAGACTAGCCAGATCGATCCTTTGGTGACTTACTCAGGGGAGTTTTCTTTGGATGAGGAGCGGGGGATTGTGGCATTCAAGGACCAAGTCTTTTATCAAAACAGGGTTGGGAATCAATTGGTTGCTCCCAACTATTTGCATCCGTACTTGATTCTGCGGACAAGCTTCAAGCACAGGCAAGAAAATGGCCAGTTCATTAGGCAGATCTACACCTACAGAACAGGTTTTGCCAATGCCAGGCCAGGGCTATCTAAGACCATCACGGCCGAGGAAATTCAGTACAAGGTCTCTCCAAGGCAGCAAACCAGCCAAGGTGAGTTTGAGCTTCAGTCCGAGTACTTCGTCCAACAAGAGCTTGCAAAGCTGTCTATTGATCAGTCGGCTTCAGTGCCATGCAAGGGGTTTAGGTTCGACTATGGTACAGATGGAAGGATCTTTGCCATCAGATGGGACAGATCTGATGCCGGCTCAGCCACCACGACAATCGACTGGCAGACAGAGCGACAAGCCGATAGACTCACCTATGAAGAGAAGCTGAGAATCTTGCGAGATCGGGTCATGCAGAGACGCTTCCAAGAGCTGGAGCTTGAGAAAAAGAAGCGTGACAGGCAAAAGGGAAGGGCCAAGGTGCAGTAGTGAAAATCGATAGACTGAGGCCAGTGTCATTCATCAACACCCATGGCGAGACAATCCCTCCGTTTGCTTGCATGCAAATTGTTGGAGTCGTTTCCTCCGGTCCCGATCTGGTGATTCAAGTGACCAAGCCAACCCTGGCAGTAATCAGCTATGGGTCCGCATCGCGGTTCATGTTCAATGGGCCGACCTATGTTTCTTCTGGGTACAAAGGTGGAGGATACTATGCTTCTCCACAGGCACAAACATTGATTTTTCCATCGGCAAATATCGGTACAAGCAACTTTTTTCAGTTTGCTTCCCCAGTTCCAAATCAGTGGTATTTGGATAGTGGGTGGATCTACGAGATCATGCTCCCAGACCCAATTGGGGTGCATGTGCAGGGGTCGGCTGTGGTGGGTTTAGTGCAACCAAGGACGCAGCATATCTTTAGACTGGTGACGGATTCCATTGTGACAGAGGCAGCAGGGACAGCTGAGATACAAGTGGATAACGGAACAACATTTGTTGGGTCTGGAGTGACAAAGCAAGTCCGATCCATGCTTGGCGATGTGGATATCGGTGAGACATGCTTGGCCGTTGTCGTTCACAACATGCTAAGAATCATCGCCCTGTGCGAGGGTCCCAACTTGGATGCTGTGCCGTACATGGAAATTGAATACTCTTTCTTAGTGAGCTAGAGATGGCAGGTATAGGCAACTGTTGCTGCCCAACAAGCAGTAGCTCAAGCAGTAGCTCAAGCAGTAGCTCAAGTAGCAGTAGTTCGAGTAGCAGTAGTTCAAGTAGCAGTAGTTCAAGTTCATCGAGTTCGAGTTCATCGAGTTCCAGTAGCTCAAGTAGCAGTAGTTCGAGTGGCTCAAGTAGCAGCAGCCCAAGCTCTAGCAGCAGCCCAAGCTCTAGTAGCTCAGGCTCTAGCAGCCCATCCAGCTCCTCCTCAAGATCCTGCCTAGAAGCGCCATGCTGCTTCCCTGGAACATCACAATTTATTAAGGGCTACACCGTAACGATAACTGGAATAGTTAGTAATCAATGCGACTGCGAAGATGTTGAGTTCACAATAAACTTTGGAAATGATCGCTGCGATTGCGTAATGGCAAAGACAATAGACATTGCTGGGCCACATGATTGCTGGGATGCAGTTAGTAGAATAGAAATGTCTCTGGTTTGCTCAGAAAGTGGCATTACAGTCGATTTAGGATTGTTTCCAGCCGATGGGTTGCAAGGAGAAACGCATTGGACTCAAACACACCCACCTGGAACAGCACCAGGGGATGTGATAATTGACGGGAGTGCTTTCTATGGCCAAGGTGACAACTTGTCTTGCGATTACCAAAACGCTGTCGTGAGTGCGATTCCCATTCTTTCATCGAGTAACGAATGCTGCGACGATCCTGTCGAAGGTGAACCACCGTGAAAATCAGAAAGAGCTTGTTGATCGAGGCAGCTAAGGATAGACCGCAGGGATACTTGGAAGATGTTTACGCATATGTTGAATCAGAAGACTTGGAGTTTGTCTACATCAGTGACGATAACTACTTGCGTCTAAAAACCAAATACAATGCTCAGATTGGTTTGCCAGGCACGGAACTAAA
>Ga0208722_1000025_pt1 | contig 36493 bp, 38 predicted proteins | sample LakMenEpi21Sep11_FD_150722 | JGI IMG/M metagenome (GOLD analysis project Ga0208722, IMG submission 150722) | Freshwater microbial communities from Lake Mendota, WI - 21SEP2011 deep hole epilimnion (SPAdes) | ecosystem: Environmental > Aquatic > Freshwater > Lake > Epilimnion/Euphotic zone ... | reverse complement strand
GCTTTCGGCGTAACTGTTTACCTGTCGTTCACCTAAACCTCACCTCCAAATAACCCTTCACTGACAGACTTCGGGCGTGTCAATCGCCCCGCCAATCAAGCGTGAAATGCATGTGGTGCACAGTCGTGGCGACAAAGTGTTTCGCGGCATCGTTAGTGCAGGTGCGCTGACTTCTTTGGTGTTGCTCGGTCTCATTGGTGCGTTTTTGCTTGCACGTGGAATTGAAGTATTCAGTACATCAGGGTTCAAGTTTCTTACTGGCTCTAACTGGGTAGCAGGAAGTGAAGACGGAGTAATTCCGAATGACTTCTCGATTGGGCCGATGATTGTTGGAACTGCAATTGTTTCTTTGATTGCGATGTTGTTCGCCGTTCCAATGTCGATGGCTGGCGCGTTGTACTTGGAATTTTATGCTCCGCAAAAAGTTCGCAGAGTTCTCATTTCGCTGCTCGACCTTGCTGCTGCAATTCCGTCGCTCATTTTTGGTTTGTGGGGTGTGCAGGTATTCACCAGCTTCGGAGAACGTTGGGCGTACTTCTTGTCCGACCGACTTGGCTGGTTCCCGTTGTTTAACACTATTTCTGACAACTTTGGTCGCAGCCCATTCGTTGCTGGATGTGTACTTGCTTCGCTAGTTGTACCAATTACTACTTCGGTAGCGCGCGAAGTGTATTCACGCACTCCACGCGAATTGGTGGACACATGTTTCGCGCTCGGCGGTACAAAGTGGGGTGCAATTCGCACGGTGGTTATTCCATTCGGCAAGAGTGGTGTAGTTGGTGGAGCAATGCTTGGTCTTGGTCGTGCGCTTGGTGAAACCATCGCGGTGTATCTCTTGCTCAACATCAACTTCCGATACACCTTCAAAATCTTGGAGTCAGAAGGCGGCAACGTCGCTTCATTGATTGCAACAAAGTTTGGTGAAGCAACGCCTGATGAAATTAAAGCTCTTGTAGCTGCTGGATTCGTGCTGTTTATCCTCACGCTCACCGTAAACATGATTGCTTCATCGATTGTCACAAGGTCAACAAAGGGTGCCCCGGCATGAGCATGCAAGCAACTCCAACGCGTCCGTGGGAAAAAGAGAAGTCAGTGCGCAGGAACAACGGCCTCACTTTGTTACTTGGTGCGTTGATTGCATATGTCGTGGTGCTGTTCACGGGGTTTGCTGGTCCTGATGGTTGGGCCGTTGTGCTGTTTGCCCTTGCTGCAACTTTCACTCTTGTCCGCAATCGTCGCTTAAGCGTTAAAGAGCGCAAAGACTCTCGTGCACGTTTGATTATCGCTGCTGCATCAGTGATTGCATTTGCTCCCTGGATCTCGATTTTTGTCAGCGTGTTGTTTAAAGGCGTTAAGGGGTTACGACCTAATTTCGTTGTTTCCGATATGCGAACGACAACCCCAGATGACTTCCTTGACATGGGTGGTGCGGCACATGCAATTGTGGGCTCGTTACTGATGGTGCTCATTGCAACAGTGATCACACTTCCGTTGGGAATTCTGAGTGGTTTGTACATCACCGAAGTTCGCGGACGTTTTAGCGGTGTAGTTCGAGTAGTTATCCAATCAATGAGTGGTGTTCCATCGATTGTTGCGGGTCTTTTCATTTACACAACGTTTGTTGATGCAACAGGAACCTTTAGCGCGCTTGCTGGTGCGCTTGCACTCGGCATTCTTATGTTGCCAACAGTCGCTCGAACTTCTGAAGAAGTGCTCAAGCTCGTTCCTGACGATTTGCGTTCTGCGGGTTATGCGCTTGGTGCACGTCAGTGGAGAAGCACCCTCATCGTTGTGTTGCCAACCGTGCGCAGTGGTTTGATTACTGCTGGCTTGTTGGGTGTGGCGCGCGTAATTGGTGAGACTGCACCATTGTTGGCGACGGCGTTGTCGAATACTTCATTCGTGTTCAATCCGGTAAGCGGGCCAATCGGTTCACTTCCGATGTACATCTTCGGCATGTTGCAGATTGGAACTGAGAATTCCATCAATCGTGCGTGGACAGGTGCCCTCATACTCCTGATTGTGGTATTCGGCTTGTTCACTTTGGCTCGATATGTGGCTGGCAAGGACAAGCGTTAACCATGGAACAAGTAGATATCTCTGTACGTAGTGAACAAAAGGGAACTCCAATGACTGACACAACATCAAATACCGCAGTACTCGACACCGAGTTTGCTGGTTTAGAAACCCGCGATGCTCATGCCTGGTTCGGCGAACATCACGCACTTGCCGGAGTGTCGCTGCAGTTCCCTGCGCGCAGTGTGACTGGTCTCATTGGGCCATCTGGTTGCGGAAAGTCAACGTATCTTCGATTGCTCAACCGCATGCACGAGTTCATTCCAAGTGCAGCGATGGCTGGCGAAGTGCGTCTTCATGGTCAAGATATTTATGCACGCGAAGTAGACCCAGCCGCAATGCGCTTGAAAATCGGCATGGTGTTTCAAAAGCCGAACCCATTTCCTGCCATGACTATTCGTGAAAATGTTTTGTCGGGTCTGAAGCTTGCGCACATCAAAGTGGACGACGAAGAAGCACTCATGGAGAAGTGCCTTACCCGTGCCGGTTTGTGGAAGGAAGTAAAAGATCGTTTAGATGCAAGCGGCGGTTCACTTTCTGGTGGCCAGCAGCAGCGTTTGTGCATCGCCCGTTCACTTGCAGTTGAGCCAGAAGTTCTGTTGATGGACGAGCCATGTTCAGCTCTCGACCCAGGCAGCACGCTTCGCATTGAAGAAACCATTAAAGAATTGGCTGAAAAAATCACCGTGGTGATCGTGACCCACAACATGCAGCAAGCAAGCCGTGTTAGCGATTACTGCGCGTTTTTCCTAACCGATGGCGGCCCTGGCTATTTGGTCGAGGCTGACAAGACACGCAAAATGTTTACGACTCCTAACGATTCACGCACTGCCGATTATGTGCAGGGCAAGTTCGGCTGATCGTTCACCAACAGTTCACTTAGTGTTAGGCGAGGGTCAACCCGGTTGATATCTGGTTGTAAGCCCAACTTTGTACGGTCTTGTTTGTCAGAAGACCCAAACAAAGGATCAAAAACACATGCGAAATATTCGTAAAGTTGTTGCAGCAATCGGCGTTTCAGTCGTTGCATCACTTGCAACATCATCGGTAGCACTTGCAGAAAGCGCAAGTGGTTCGGGTGCAACATTCCCACAGAACTTCCTCGCTAACGCGACGGTGAATTACAACGCCAAGACTGGTCACAACGTCACCTACGCAAACCCAGGCGGCGGTTCAACCAAGGGTAAGTCAGACTTCAAAGCAAACCTCACCGATTTCGGTGGTTCAGACTCTGCAGTAACTGCTGCTCAGGCTGCATCATTCGACTGGGTGTACGTGCCTTACGTCGGTGGTGCAATTTCAGTTGCTTACCGTCTTGACGAAATCAAGGGTGCAACGCTTTCACTCAGCTCAGCAACAGTGAACGGAATTTTCACTGGTTTGATCACCAAGTGGAACGACTCGAACATTGCTGCAGACATGCGCGCTAATCCAGCATGGTCAAACAGTCAGAAGAAGAGTGACTTGAAGGGTGCTCAGGCACAGTGGCAGCCAGTAGGTCCATTCGCTGCTCAAGTAACCGTGTCGCTCATCCCATCAACACTCAAGTCCGTAAAGGGCAAAAAGGTTGAAGTTGTTGATGCAACAGCTAAAAAGACGATTGGAACTGCAACAGTTGGTTCAAAAGGCGAGTTGGCAGTGAACGTAAAGGGCTTGAATGACAAGTCAACTTACGAAGTAAAAGTCAACGGCAAGACCATTGCTAAGTACAACCGCGTGAATGTGACCTTGCCAGACAAGGACATCACTGTTGTGTACCGCTCAGACGGATCGGGAACCACCAACAACTTCACGAACTTCTTGAGGGAATACGCGAACAACGCATGGACAACAAACGACTCATTCACCACAGCAATTCCTGGTGGATCTGCAAAAGTTGCTTCGTTCGGTAGTCGCTTCCAGGGTCAAAGCGGTTCAGCAAACGTGTCGAACTACATCGCAGACAACAACGGAACCATCGGATTTACCGAAGTTTCATTTGTTACCGACTCGGCACGTGCAGCAAAGGGCATGCAGTCAGCACTCATCAAGAATGCGGCCGGCATCTACACCGCACCAACTGCAGCATCAGCTGCTTCCATGATCGGTGGAGCAACAATTGACGCAAAGGGTTTCGTGACCTTCGACTACAAGCAAGCAAATAACAAGACTGCTTACCCAATCGTTGCAGTTACTTACTTGCTTGGAAAGACAGCAAAGAGCGCAAAGAACGCAGTTGTTGCTGATTTCGCAAAGTGGATGATCAACGATTACGGCCCAACCGCGGCAGATGCTCTTGGTTATGCACCCCTCGCAGGAGCAATCAAGACTGCAGCACTTGCTCAGGCAGCACAAATCAATAGCAAGTAATTCGGTCGCCTGACCAAATCCTTGTTGAGAAGCCCCGGCCGAAAGGTCGGGGCTTCTTGCATGTATGGCTACTTTTCGTCGCCGTCTTGTTGTTCGCGTAAGAACTTTTCAAATTCTTCCGCTAGCGCATCGGCTGAAGGAAGTTCCGACTCGGTGCGGCGGTCGTATTCATCTTCAAGCATGGTGAGGTAGCTGACGGTTTGATCGTCGCCCTCAACTGCAGCGTCGTGCAGTTCTTCCCAACGCTGAATCTCTTCGTACATTTCGCCGTGGCTGGTGGGAATGCCCAGCACGTGTTCTAAATGTCGCAGCAATGCTGCAGAAGACTTTGGATGTTGTGCATTGGTCAAATAGTGGGGCACACCTACCCGCAGCGAAACTCCCGCAATTCCTTCGCGGTCGAGTCGTTCTTGAATGACCCCAACAACTCCGGTTGGTCCTTGATACTGCGGACGTGATAACCCAAGTCGGCGGGCGAGTGATTGATTACTGCTACTACCCACCACCTGGGGGGAGCGTGTGTGAGGAACACCCTCTGCAGCCGCGCCAACAGTGACCACAACTTCGCAGCCAAGTTGCTTGGCGCATTCCACGATGCAGTCCGCAAACACGCCCCAATGCAGGTGTGGCTCCACACCCGACAGGATGACCAGGTCGCGAGAACCCTCGGGGAAGCGCGCTATGAGGAAGTCATTTTCGGGCCAGCGAATGAGTCGTTCGCCGTCTTCATCAATAAATGTTTCAGGGCGCTCTTGGGTGAAGTCAAAAAATGGGTCTGGATCAACAGAGGCCACCACGGTGACGGCACGGTCTTGAATTGCCCACTCCAGCGCGCCTGTAGCCACGCCACACACGTCAAACCAGCCTCGAAGCGCAACCACCAAAACAGGGTTACGCAGCGTTCCTACGGCCTCCCAGTCGGCGTCTAAAACGTCATCAACGTTCATGCCTGAACCAGCATTGTTTTCGCTTCGGCCAACTCCACTGTGTAAGCATGGCAGGCGTGACCACGCATCAAAACCCCCAGAACCGTGTTTCTGCACGCCTCGCAGCCATCGCCGAATCGGCCACTCTTGCCGTTGACGCAAAGGCAAAAGCGCTGAAGGCAAAGGGTGAAAACGTCATTGGTTTTGGTGCTGGCGAGCCCGACTTTCCTACGCCAGAGCGCATTGTTGAAGCAGCAGTTCGTGCAGCGCGTGACCCAAAGTTTCATCGCTACACACCTGCTGCGGGCTTGCCAGAGTTGCGTGAAGCAATCGCAGTAAAGACAAAACGCGATAGCGGATTCTCGGTAGATGCATCGCAAGTATTAGTCACAGTTGGTGGCAAGTACGCCGTGTTCGTTGCCTTCGCGGCATTGTGCGATCCGGGCGACGAAGTCATTGTTCCTGCTCCGTATTGGACAACGTATCCAGAAGCAGTTTCATTGGCTGGCGGTGTTTCCGTTGTTGTTGACACCACGGAAGAAACAGAATTCAAAGTGACCGTTGAGCAGTTAGAAAAAGTTCGCACGCCACGCACGAAGGTTCTGTTGTTTGTTTCGCCAGACAACCCAAGTGGTGCGGTGTATTCGCCTGAAGAAACCATTGCTATTGGCAAGTGGGCATTGCAGCACGGTATTTGGGTAGTAACTGATGAAATTTACGAACACCTCACCTATGGCAAGCACAAGTTTTCGAGCATGCCAACTCTGGTCCCTGAATTAGCCGATAAGTGCGTCATCGTAAACGGCGTTGCAAAAACATATGCCATGACGGGTTGGCGAGTGGGCTGGATGATTGGCCCTAAAGATGTGATGAAGGCTGCAATCAACTTCCAATCACACACCACATCGAACGTTTCTAACGTTGCACAAATTGCAGCGCTTGAAGCAGTGAGTGGAGACCTTTCAGCAGTGGCCATGATGCGCGAAAGTTTTGAACGTCGTGGAATGCTGATGCACAAAATGCTGACGGCAATTCCTGGCGTCACGTGCATGGAGCCACAAGGCGCGTTCTATTGCTTCCCAAATGTGCGCGGCCTGCTTGGTCGCGACATAGGTGGGAAGGTCGCAACGAACAGCATGGAACTAGCCGACCTTGTGCTCGATGTGGCCAAGGTTGCATTTGTTCCGGGTGAAGCATTTGGTGCGCCCGGCTACGCACGCTTTAGTTTTGCGCTCGGCGACGCCGATTTGATTGAAGGCATGGAACGCCTCGCCGCGTTATTTGCATAACCACCGCGCACCTGCGCTAAGATAACTCCACTTCGGTAATAGCCGAAGGGCAAAACATTCAGCGAAGTCCGGTGAGATTCCGGCACTGTCCCGCAACGGTAATGCAGAAATTTTCTGCAAGTCCGGTCGCCTAATGCGTAGCTACATCAACCGCTCTCGCAAGAAGAGCAAGGAGACCATATGAACAAGTTAACCAAGGCCGGCATTGCCGGTCTTTTTCTTTCCCTCACTGCCGTTCTGGCAAGTTGCGGGTCGTCTAGTGAAACGTCAAGCGACACCGTTGCAGTTACTGCGGATGTATTTCCGGTAACAGTCGGCGAGCTCACACTTGACGCTCAACCAACTCGAATTATTTCGTTGTCACCAACCGCAACAGAAATGCTGTACGCCATTGGTGCAGGATCACAAGTTGTTGCTGTAGATGAATACTCCAACTATCCAGCAGAAGCGGTTGCACTTGGCACGCCGTTGTCGGGTTTTGAGCCAAACATTGAAGCAATTAGCGGTTACACACCAGACCTCGTCATCATTTCCTACGATCCAGGAAGTCTGGTTGAGCAGTTGAGCACGCTCAACATTCCAGTATTCGTAGCCGGTGCTGCAATGAGCATTGAAAATGTGTACGAGCAGATTGAACAGCTTGGAGTGCTCACAGGAAATAGTCAAACGGCAATTGAAGTTTCAAAGACATTGCAGGCCGGAATTGAAGAAGCAGTGGCATCCGTGCAATTCAGCGAGCCACCACTGTCGTACTACTACGAGCTAGACAACACGTACTACTCGGTTACGTCAAACACCTTTATTGGCCAGATCTTCAATCTGTTCGGCATGCGCAATATCGCCGACAATGTTGAATCCGGAAACGATTACCCGCAGCTTTCAGCCGAAGTTATTGTTTCATCCGATCCAGACTTCATTTTCCTTGCCGACACCAAGTGCTGTGCACAAGATGCAACAACAGTTGCTGCACGTGATGGCTGGGGTGGACTCAAGGCTGTAACAGCGAACCAAGTTGTTGAACTTGATGACGATGTTGCCTCGCGCTGGGGACCACGTGTTCTCGAGCTCATCACAGCAATTCGTGATGCTGTTGTAGCAGCAAACTCGTAATCACATTCAGATTTCGAGCCCACGATCGTTATGACTCCAACTACTTCTCTGGACACGGGCCGTAACCGTTACTGGTTTGTGTTTGGTGGGGTGCTGTTGCTCGTTGCAATGATCGTGGGCACGATGATCGGACCAGCAGGTCCGACGTGGTGGAGAATTCCGCTCGAATTTCTTAATCGCTTACCGTTCATCCGAATTGATAGTGGTGTTTCAGAACAAGATTGGAACATTGTGTGGTTGATTCGGACGCCACGTGTGGTGCTGGCAGCAATTGTTGGGTCAATGTTGTCAATTTCGGGAGCGAGTTATCAGGGAGTATTCCGGAACCCTCTCGTTGATCCGTATTTACTTGGTGTGGCCGCTGGTGCGGGATTAGGGGCCACATTGGTGTTTGCGTTTCAGCGAGGGGCCACGGAAAACTGGATCGTTGATCCACTTCCTCTTGCCGCTTTCGTTGGCGCGCTGGTTGCAGTGTTAGTTACCTATGTGGTGGGTACTGCGTTTGGAACCACCCAATCCACAACCACGCTGATTTTGGCTGGAGTCGCCGTTACGTCGTTGGCCACATCTATTCAGGCGTTTATTCTGCAACGCAATACCGATGTGGTGCGTCAGGTGTATTCCTGGATTCTTGGACGGTTGTCAAGTGCAACATGGGGTGATGTGCGTTTAGTGCTTCCTTATGTATTGCTCAGCACAGGTGTGTTGTTTATGCATCGTCGATTACTTGATGTGCTTCGTGTTGGTGACGACGAGGCGAGTGCACTGGGTATCAATGTGCGTCGCGTTCGCTTAATTGTTGTGCTTGCCGCAACGCTGGGCACTTCAGCAGTGGTTGCTGTCAGTGGCCTCATCGGTTTTGTTGGCATCATTGTTCCGCATGCAGTGCGGCTACTTGCAGGAGCCAGTTATCGCAGGGTACTTCCGCTCAGCGTGTTGCTCGGAGCAGCTTTTCTCGTATTCGCGGACATTCCAAGTCGAGTGTTGGCGAACCCAGCCGAAACACCGATTGGTGTCGTTACTGCATTCTTTGGTGCGCCATTCTTTTTGTATCTCCTTCGCACTAGGAATACCTCAACATGACCGCGCTCGGGTTTTGTGATGTGCAGGTGTCGTACAACGGTATTGAAGCCGTTCAGAGCTTTAATGACTTGCTCCACTCGGGCGAATGGTTGTGCCTCATTGGGCCAAATGGTGCAGGTAAATCGTCGGTGTTGCGAGCAGCTGCTGGGCTAGTGCCTTACTCAGGCTCAATTGCAATTGATCAGAAAGAGATTCCTGCAACATCGGCTCGTTGGCGAGCGCAACATATTGCGTATGTTCCGCAATCACCGCTGATACCTCTTGACATGAATGTGTTTGATTATGTGTTGCTTGGACGCAACCCATATGTTCGCCATTTCTCATGGGAGTCAAGGCACGACAAAGAAGTAGTGAGTGATGTGCTCGATCGCCTTGATTTGGCCACGTTCGCACGACGCTCCTTAGGCACGCTGTCGGGCGGTGAGGTGCAGCGTTTAGTGATTGCGCGCGCACTTGCACAAGAGGCACCGGTGCTGTTACTCGATGAACCAACGAGTGCGCTTGATATTGGTCATCAGCAGCAGGCGCTAGAGCTGGTCGACAAACTGCGTCGCGAGCAGGGGCTCACTGTCGTTTCTGCAATGCACGACCTCACGCTTGCTGGCATGTACGCCGACCGGTTGGTGCTGATGCATCAGGGCGCTCGAGTGGCAGAGGGTTCGGCGAAAGAAGTGTTGCAGCCAAATATCCTTTCCGAGTTTTATGGCGTTTCTGCGCGCGTGCATCATGAAGATGACGGCACGGTCGTCGTTATTCCTCAGCGCATCAGTACTCGCTAAGCAAACCGCTACCTTTGTCGGTGATGGACGATTTTGGCCGCACGCTCAATATTCATGTTGCGGGGTGTGCAGAGTCGCATCAGCGGCTACTGCAATCACTTGATTCATTGACCGACGATCAGTGCCGTGAACCATCGGCTCTTCCTGGGTGGACTCGTGGTCATGTGCTTTCACACTTGGCTCGTAACGCAGAAAGTCACGTGCATGTTTTGCAATGTGCAGCACGTGGAGAAGTGGGTGAGCAATATATAGGCGGTGCAAAAGCCCGCAAAGAGGGAATTGAGTCGCACGCCAACGATTCAGCAGAGTCGTTAGTAAATGCAGTGCGCAGGAGTATCTACGCACTTGAAGGGCAGTGGGCTGCAACCAATAGTGAAGGTTGGCAAGGTCACGGAGTGAATAGTGCTGGTGCATCCATAGCCATGAGCGACATCGTGTTTCTGCGTTGGCGCGAGGTCGAAGTGCATCACGCCGATCTAGCACTTGCGTTTACATTTGCGGATTGGAATTCCACGTATGTGCGCTACGAACTTGATCGACAAGTCATGATGTGGCGTGCAAGCAAACCAATGGGGCTCACTCCTGTGCCAAAAATTGCACTGCAGCTTTCACCCAATGAACGACTTGCTTGGTTCTTAGGCCGAACCGAAGTTGAAGGTCTGCCAAAGCCACCTAGTTACTAGTATTTTGCTGTGAACAAGCGCGTGAAACGTACGTGGTGTATCGCGCTTATTGCAGCCTGTTGTTCGGTGCTCTTTCCTGCAGGATCAGCCAGTGCCCATGCCGGGCTTGAGGAAAGCGAACCAAAGCCAAGTTCGTGGTTGGCTACTTCACCGACCGAAGTGGTGCTTAATTTTGACGAGCCTGTTGGAGTGGTGTTTGCTCGCATCCAGATTCTGGATCAAGACGGCAAGGAAGTGTTTGAAACACGACCTACTCGTGACGAAGACGACCAGACGACAGTTCGTGCAAACATCGACAAACTTGGCGACGGCACGTGGGTAGTGGTGTGGCGGGTCGCTTCTGCAGACTCTCACCCTGTGCAAGGGTCATTCGCATTTTCAATTGGCACAAGCTATTCGGATGTAACGCGCATTTTGAATAATGACGCTGGCCAGAGGCATGGCCTGAACAATCTGTTCAACATCATTCGTTTTGTCATGTTTGCCGGAATTCTGACGCTTCTCGGCGGCGTTGCCATGGTGATGTTTGGTGCGCAAAAGTCGCCCTCAATTCGAACGCGAATGAGCCTGTGGGGAGCGTGGATATTTGCGATTGTTGCAAGCATCCAGGCGTTGTTTGCGTATGGCCCTCACGCATCTGGGGTGAAGGTATACAACGTCACTGATCTTTCACTGCTGAGCGACACCATGACGACGACGTTTGGTCAAGCAACATTGATCAGAATTTCTCTGCTCCTGGGTTTCTCGTTGTTGCTCATGACCATTGAATATCGCAGCAAACGAATGTGGAGGGTGATTGCAGTTGGTGCGTCCGTGGCAATTGCTGCCACTTTTTCCGCAGTTGGTCATCCAAGCGGGCAGTCTCCAGTTGCTCTCAGTTTCACACTCGACGTCATTCACTTGCTCGCCGTGTCGTTATGGATTGGTGCGCTGTTTCTCATCACCATCGATCGCAAATTTTGGTTGCGGTCCACACAGTCCATGCTCTGGTTCTCGCGTGCAGCAGGGTATTCAGTAGCCGTAATTGCAGTGACGGGAATTGCCCAAACACTGTTGCTCATGGATGGACTGCGAGATGTTTTCGTTCTTGAATATGGGCAGAAACTGGCAGTAAAAGTTCTCCTCGTGCTTGTCCTTGTTGCAATTGGTGCGCTTTCGCGTTCAACACTGCGCAAGAGCGGTCCAGCCAAGTTGCATCAGTCTGTGTTGGTGGAAGCATTGATTGCGCTCATTGTGGTGGGAATTACTGCGTTGATTGTGGCGCTGCCACCACGCGAACAAGCATCGAATGCACCAGTCGAGTTTTCGTTGGAACAGTCCGACCTCATTGCCGATATTACGGTTACCCCAGCACGAGTGGGATCTGCAGAAATTCACGTCGCCATTCGTTCAATCATGGGTTCGTTCGCTCAAATGACTGCGGTTTCTGCACGAATGTCGTTGCCAAGCAAGAGCATTCCAAATGGACCGGTAGAGCTGGTGCGTACGAGCCCCAATCACTACACGGCTGAGGTGAGCTTCCCGTTTTCTGGCGTGTGGAAACTTGAGATTGTGGTGAAACCAGACCCTTCGCGCACGGTGCTGTTTACAACAGACGTCAAGATTGGCGACTAGCTACTTTCATCACTAAGTGGTGGCCCATGCCCGTTGCTTCGTCAACAAACTGTTCGCCAAAAACGTCAAATCCATTGCGTGTGTAAAAACTGAGAGCACTGTCACGTGCACGTGCCCAGACGTAATGCGCGTTTTCATCTTCGCAATGGCGAACGCCAGCAACAAGCAACTCTGCGCCAATTCCACTTCCTTGCATGCGCTTAGCAACAGCCATTCCCTTCAATTGAATAGCGGGAAGAGTTTCATCTAATGGCCATGCTTGGGGAATCCAGGAAGAACACGCAACAAGATCTGCGCCTTCATAGATTCCAAGATGAACGCACCCGGGAAAATCGTCTTGTTTGTACGTGGGATCTTGCGAAGGAGTTCCATCGCGAAGCACTGCCATTCGCAAAGGCAAAAGTTCGTCAGTTGTAATGCGCACCACTCTGCTTGGGCGATGCAACGAACGAATGTCAACGATGCGATCGGCGAACTGACTTGCTTCGTTGTGGTCGTGGGTGACATGAACAACCGTGGTGTTGCGCTGAGCAAGCAAAGTGGAAAGATCGCGCAATAAGCGATCATGCAATTCGACGTCAAGGCCACTCAGTGGTTCGTCAAGGAGCAGCACTTTTGGGTTTGCGGCTAACGATCGAGCAACTGCAACACGTTTTGCTTCGCCACCTGAAATGACGGTCACATCGCGATCGGCCAAGCCTGCAAGACCAACGAGTGCTAGTAACTCATTCACACGCAGTTGTTGCTCATGCTTACTCATGCCCCGCAGTGCGTAAGCAATGTTTTGGCCAACAGTGAGATGCGGGAAGAGTTGGTTGTCTTGAAATACCAAACCAATGCCTCGTTTGTGAGTTGGTAAGTGCGTGACATCGGTTCCATCGACGCTTACCGATCCAGATTCGGCTTGCTCAATTCCGGCAATCACGCGAAGCAGGGTGGTCTTTCCTTCCCCGCTAGGGCCAACGAGCGACACCACTTCTGCGGTGCCAACTTCAAGGCACACACCATCAAGAATCACTTCGTTTGCATAGTGAATGGTGAGGTCAGTGATCTTGAGCATTAATGAGTCTTCGTTCGTGTGGCGCGCACAGTTTCTGCGAGATATACAGCACCAATGCTAAACACGAAAAACAGCGTTGAGAGCGCGAATGCCTTGGCGTGTTGAGTATCGCCAGGACGAGAAAGCAGCCGAGCAATAGAAACGGGGAGTGTTTCATAGGTTTGTCGGGTGAGAAAGCTGGTGGCACCAAATTCGCCAAGTGAAACAGCAGCCGAAAGCGCACATGCAGTAGCCAGGCAACGACGCAGCAGCGGCAAATCGATTCGCATCCATTGATCTTTTGCCCCTGAGCCAAGCGTTGCCGCTGCATCGCGCAAGTCTTGAGGAATTGCTTGTGCAACGGGTAGCACGGTGCGAACAACTAACGGAATAGCGATAAGTGAGTGTGCAATGGGTGTGATCCACCAGGAAGATCGAAATTCGAACGGGCTCTCATCAAAGGTGATCAGAATTCCAAGACCAACCATGACCGCGGAGACCATGAGTGGAAGAGAGGTGATGGTTTCCAAAAACCGAGATGACGTTGATTTGTACGCAATTGCAAGAGCAATCATGGTTCCCAGCGTGGTGGCAATGATTGAGGCAGTGATTGCGAACCTTGCGCTTACTGCCAACGAATTCAGGGTGTCATTTGACAACACTTGCGACCAACCAGAGGTCGACTTCCAAGCGACTGCAATCAATGGCAACAGTGCTAAGAATCCGGTTGTTATAGCAATGCTGGCGACAGCAATTCTCTGCGCAGACCCGGTCGGCTTCTGTGCCTGAATGTTGACGGTGAGTGGCGAAGTGTGATGACGACCAAACTTTGTCAAGGCATACAGCAAGCCAATCAGGAAAATTGTTTGGATAATGCCAATTGTGATTGCACCGTTAAAGTCACCAAGCTGAACTGATCGAACATATATCTCGGTTTCAAGTGTGGAGTATGCAGGTCCACCTAATATTCGAACGGCGCCAAATGACGTGAAGCAAAACAGTGCCACTGCTGTACTGGCAAAACCAAGTGCTGGTCGAATAAGTGGAAAAGTAATGGTGCGAAACGTGTGCGCGGTGGAAGCACCAAGTGTGTGTGCTGCATGAATAAGTTCTGGGTCAATTTGCGACCAACGCGGCATTACGAGACGAACGACAACGGCCATATTGAAAAAGATGTGAGCGGCGATGATGGCGAATGCGGTGTAGTGCATGCGGTCGGGGAGCAATGCGAACAATGCAGAACCAACGACAACAGTGGGCAGCAGAAATGGTGCCGTGATGAGTGCGAGCAACAGACGTTTTCCGATAAATGAGAATCGCGAGAGAATGAATGTGACGGGAAGTGCACATGCAATGGTAAGAACAGTGCTGAGTGTGGTTTGCCACAGGGTAAACCATGCGACTTTTCTAAAGCCATCGTTTGTAATGATGTCTGCGAATGCATCGATACTTACGCCACGTTGAACGATCACCGCTGATGGGATTGCTAAGAAAACCAACAGAAACAGGGCTGGAGCAATAACCAACCACCGTGTGCTCTTGGGGTACGGCGATGGGGTCATGGAGACGATTTATCTGAAAACGATGGTTGACCACTCGTCAAGCCACGCGGTGCGGTTCTCTGCGATCACGTTGTATTCAATGGTGAGCGCACGTTCTGGGCGTGCGATATATCGCGTAAACGATTCAGGAATAGTTGCATCTGCGTGTACCGGAAATACAAACTGCGTGAGTGGAAGATCGCTTTGAAACGCTGTGCCAGTGAGGTAGTCAATAAGCAGTTGTGCTTCAGCTTTGTGTTTGGTTCCGCGAAGAATTCCTGCGAATTCAATTTGCTCAAAACAGGTGAGTGGAGCGACCCCTGTTGGGGCAACATCGGTTGGAGGGTTTGCAAACAACACTTCAGCTGCAGGGCTGCTGCTGTAGCTGACCACAATTGGTCGGTCGCCTTTGCCTGACGACCCGGAAAACTCTGTGCTGTATGCCTGCGTCCACCCGTCTACAACCAACACGCCATTTTCACGCAACGATTTCCAGTAGTTCTGCCATCCATCTTCACCAAATTCGGCAACCGTGGCAAGAAAGAAAGCAAGGCCAGGTGAAGAAGTAATTGCGCTAGGCACAACAAGCAAATTTGCGTACGTACTGCTGACGAGAGCATCAAGCGACATGGGTGGCGCGATGTTGTTGTCTGTAAACCACGCGATGTCGTAGTTGATGCACACGTCTCCGGTGTCAACTGGGGTGACTTCATGACCTGGAATGTTTCGCAATACCGATTCGTTCATGAACTCAAGATTTGGGGTTTGATACGACTCAAACATGTCGGCGTCAAGTGCGCGCGAAAGCAGCGTGTTGTCTACTCCCCACAACACGTCTCCCTCGGGGTTACCAGCAGTAAGTGCGGCTTTAGAAACGAGTTCGCCAGCATCGCCACTACGAACGACGTTTACCGTTATTCCTGTTTCGGCAGTGAATGCATCAAAGATGCCCTCACTCGGAGTAAACGAGTCATGTGCAAGCAATGTCAGCGTTACTGGTCCATCGCTAGTTGACGAACCTTCATCAGAACTTCCCGAACACGCAGTAAACAACAGCATGCTGAGTGTGATTGCAACAATTTTCTTCATGGGGGTACTTCTTTCAGGTACTGAGGGCACTTGACTGAACGACAAAGAGCGAACCTGTCTGCACTGAAATTGTTGCAGTTTCTTCGGTGAGTTGGTTGCTTATTCCTCGAGATGAATGGGGAGTGAGGGATTCATTGGCAAGCGCCCATTTCAAACCAGCAGTAGAGATCCCTGATGCAGATCCGCCGGCAGCGATGAGCCCAACGTTTGAGCCAACTTTTCCTGTGATGGTGACCGATGCTGGCCCATGAATGAGATGCAAAATGGAATTATCCCAAAGCGCTTCGATGGTGCAGTGGCGCAGGTTTGGGTTCTGTAGCACGGCAAAAACACCGAGTTCGTGGTCAAGACGACCGCCGCCCTTGGTGATCAACACAATTTTGGTTGCACCCATTTCCACTGCTTTCAGCAATGCGAGTTCGGCATCGGTTGAGTCTTTATCGCGTGGCAACTGGGTAACAGTGGTGCCGTTCGCCTCTACGGCTGCGAGTACTGCTTTGTCTACCGAGTCCATGTCGCCAATTACGACGTTCACTCGCAGTCCTAAATCGATTGCACCGTGCAGACCTGAGTCGGCGGCAATGACTAACTGGTGCGCAGGGATATGTTGCGCGATCGCTCGTGTTGGTGGGGTACCGCCCAATACGACGATCGCAGTCGTGCCTTCGTGCCTCACCTGTTAAGAATGCCACAGTTAGGCACTCCTAACCCCCATGACGGTATCCTTTTTCTCGTGAGTCCTTTCGCTAGCACTACCTCAGAAATCGACAAGTCAGACACGATTGTTTCAATCACGCCTGAAGCGCATGTGAAATTACTTGAGCTTCGTGATGCAGAGGCTGAAGGTGCACAACTTGGTTTGCGTCTCGAAATCTTGTCTGAGCCAGGCGAAGATTTCCGTTACGACTTATCATTCGATTTCTTTACGAAGGCTGCCTTTAGCGATGAAGTGCGCACAATTGATGGCTTGAAGATCATTGTTCCTGCAAAAGACCTAGACGCATTTCAAGGCGCAACGATTGATCATTCAGAGACACAGGGCCTGCTCATTCGCAATCCGAATAAGCCGAAGGCTCCGCAGATTGAAGGCTTGGTTCGCGACGACGCAATGTCAGCGGAAATTGAAACCATCGTTACCGCCGAGGTGAACCCGATGCTTGCTGCACACGGCGGGTTTGTGACGTTTGCTGGTCACGACACCGAGGGAACCGCATACTTCACCATGGGCGGTGGATGCCACGGTTGCTCAATGAGTCGTCAAACCATGCTCGAAGGTGTGCAATCAATGGTGTCGGCAAAAGTGCCAACGATCACCAAGGTTCGCGACCTCACCGACCACTCAACTGGTGAGAACCCGTTCTTTAAATAAATTCGGTTGATGCACGCACTGCATCAAAAATTGGATTGAGTGCTGCGAACACATCACCTGCATCAATGAGTTTTTGATGGTCACCGGTAAACACGATCAAACCTTTAATGAACGCTTCCTGCGCATTGATCTGCTCGGTAGCAATTCCAACTGCCGTTTCATATGTTTCGGTAAATCGCACGTCTTCGGCAGGTGCCGCACCAGACGCGAATGAAACAACTCCATCACGAACTTGCAGGTGATAGGTGACATCTCCAAATGGAGTTCCCGTGACTACTTGAGTGAGTCCAACGGTGTGCTGAGAAGCAAGTGTCGAAAGTGTGGAGTCTGCGCTCACACCGGCCGACATGGCCGAGATCCATTCGGCGCTGAGATATCGAAGTGACGACATCTCAGCGCCGATTTGGAACGCCTAGTTACTTACGCTGCGACCATGCTCTCGGTCTTGCGACGCGAGAACGAAATAGCAGCAACCAAGATCGCAAGTGAGATGCCCGAAATTACGAAGCGCACACCGTCGTTGTCTTGGTACTTAATAATTGCTGGAAGAATGAGCAATGCAACCAAGTTCATCACCTTGATGAGTGGGTTGAGTGCTGGACCAGCGGTGTCCTTGAATGGGTCACCAACGGTGTCACCGATAACGGCTGCCTTGTGTGCATCGGAACCCTTGCCACCATGATGGCCGTCTTCGATGTACTTCTTGGCGTTGTCCCATGCTCCACCAGCGTTGCTCAAGTAGTTAGCCATGAGCTGACCGGTGAGGATGACGCCTGCAAGGAACGCACCAAGTGCTGCGTAACCAATACCGAAACCAACAACTACTGGCGTAAGTACTGCCAAGAGTGCTGGTGTGGTGAGTTCGCGAAGCGATGCTGCGGTGCAGATGTCGATTACTGGGCCGTAGTCAGGCTGCTTGGTGCCGGCCATGATGCCGCCATCTTTGAACTGACTGCGTACTTCTTGCACAACAACACCAGCGGTGCGTCCTACTGCACGAATGGCAAGTGCCGAGAACATCATGGCAACGGAACCACCTATGAGCAGACCAATGAAGGTCTTGACATCGGAAACGTTGATCTGTGTTTCTGCGGCCAAGAAGATTGCTGAACCTTCAAGTGGGTCACCAGCGGCATCTTTCAAGCCAAGTTCACCAGCAATGGTTTCGATGTACGAAGCGAACAACGCAACTGCTGCAATTACTGCAGAACCAATTGCGAAGCCCTTGGTAACAGCCTTCGTGGTGTTACCTACTGCGTCAAGGCTGACCAGGATCTTGCCGGTTTCGCCGTGCAATTCGCCTGCCATTTCAGCAATGCCTGCTGCGTTGTCCGAAACTGGACCGAATGTGTCTTCAGAAACGATGACACCGGTTGTTGCGAGCATTCCCATGCCGCACAATGCAACGAGGTATAGCGAGAACTGAATGTCTCCGCCACCCATCCACAGGGTTGCACCAAGTGCAACTGCGATGCAGAGAATTGCATATACCGATGACTCAAGTCCTGATGCAGTTCCCGAAAGAACAACAGTTGCAGGGCCGGTTTCTGTGCTTTCAGCGATTTCTTTAACTGGACCGTATTCGGTGCCGGTGAAGTATTCGGTCAAGCGACTGAGTACCTGAGCAAGGATCAAACCAACTACTACTGCTCCGAACAAACGAAGACCGATCCACGACATCATCACGTCTTTGTCACCAAAGCCTGCAGCGCCCTTGTCTGGGTTGCCAACGTATTGGAAAGCCAACCAGAAAGTTCCGATAACGGTGAGAAGTCCTGCAACAGCAAAGCCACGGTTAATTGGCTTCAATGCGTTCGTTTCGCCTTCCTTTGCGCGCACGGCGAACACGCCGGCGATGGATGCGATAACACCAATTGCACGTGCTGCAAGTGGGAACACCAAACCAAGTGCTGGGTTGAGTCCAACTGAGTTGAACGCAGCAACACCAAGAATGATCGAAGCAACAAGTGTTACTTCGTAGCTTTCGAACAAGTCGGCCGCCATTCCTGCGCAGTCACCTACGTTGTCACCTACGTTGTCAGCAATGGTTGCTGGGTTACGTGGGTCGTCTTCTGGAATTCCTGCTTCAACTTTGCCCACCAAGTCGGCGCCGACGTCGGCTGCCTTGGTGAAAATTCCGCCGCCTACGCGAAGGAACAATGCGAGCAATGAACCACCGAAGCCGAAGCCAACGAGCATTGCTGACGATGTGTTTTGGAACAACGCGATGATCACGGTTGCACCAAGCAAACCAAGACCAACAGTGAACATTCCTGCAACACCACCGGTGCGGAACGCAACCTGCAATGCATCTTTCATCGAACCACGACGAGCCGCTGCTGCGGTACGCACGTTGCCGCGAGTTGCAAGTGTCATACCGATGTAACCGGTAAGTCCTGATGCAACGCAACCAAGTACGAATGCAATCGTGCGGTACAAGCCAGACTGAATTTGGCTAAGCGCTTCACCGCCGCCATCAACTTCTGGTTTGTTGATTGCGACCGAGGTGAAGAACACCACTGCACCTACTGGAATAAGAATCATGCCGATGGTGCGGAACTGGCGCTTCAAATAAGCCCATGCTCCAACTTGAATCGCTTCCGCGATTTCTTTCATCTTGTCGGTTCCCTCTTCTTGCTTGAGTACCTGGATAACCAGGAACCAGCCAACGAGCAAGGCGAGAATGGCTGCTGCGCCGGAAAGGCCCAGGATTGCCCATTCACCACCCTTAAGGGTGAATGTCTGCCAACCGCCTTCTGATGCGAGTAATGACGTCACGTGTAATTTCTCCGATGTATTAATAGGGCACGCCCCGAAAGGGGGTCCCTGTGGAATGTGTCTCGCAAAGTGTAGATAATCGGCACCCCTCAGGGTGAAATGGTCTGGTATTCCCTATATATAGGTCAATGTCACACGGCAGGGGTTCACGGCCAGCGGGGCAGCAGAACTAGCGTGAGGGCGATCCTTATGGCAACTACTTCTTCAACACTTGGCTCCAAGCGGGCACCGGTAACGGCAACGGCTGTTCGCAACCGCCGTAAACGCCCGTTCCTTCTCGATCTGTACTCGACGGCAGTCGGCAAAAAGTACGTCATGGCAATCAGTGGTATAGCCATGATGGGGTTTGTTCTGTTCCACATGATTGGCAACTTGAAGATGTATCAGGGTGCCGAAGCCTTTGATAATTACGCCGAGTTCTTGAAAAAGTTGCTATATCCATTGGCACCAAAAAATGCAGTGCTGTGGATTCTGCGTGGAGGATTGATCACGATGTTGCTCCTTCACTTGCATGCAGCGTGGTCGCTCACTCGATTGAACCGTTTTGCGCGTGCAGTGAAATATCAAGGCCCTCGCGATTATCAAGTGGCAAAGTTTGCAAGTCGCACGATGCGTTGGACTGGCATCATCGTGTTGGCCTATTTGGTGTGGCACTTGTTCGACTTCACATTCGGAACCGTTAACGCAATTGGCACGGACGGCACATTTGTGCGCGGTGAAGTGTATGCAAACTTGGTGCGTAGTTTGGATCGACCAATTGTTTCAGCGTTTTACATACTCGCCAATATTTTGCTCGGAATTCACCTGTTTCACGGAGCGTGGAGCATCTTCCAGTCGCTTGGTTGGAACAATCCACGATTCAATACTTGGCGCCGCGGTTTTGCAACAGGTTTTGCAACCATCGTTGTTGTAGGCAATGTGTCATTCCCAATTGCGGTTATCGCAGGAATTGTGAAGTAGGACTTATGAACACGTTTAACTCCAAAATCCCAGATGGTGCGTTGCATGAAAAGTGGGACAACTACAAAGCAAACGCAAAGCTTGTAAACCCGAACAACAAGCGCAAGTTCAAAATCATTGTTGTTGGAACCGGTCTAGCAGGAGCATCTGCTGCTGCAACTTTGGCTGAACTTGGTTACCAAGTTGATGCATTTACCTTTCATGACTCGCCACGTCGCGCACACTCCATTGCAGCACAAGGTGGAATCAACGCCGCCAAGAACTACCAAGGTGACGGCGACAGCATTAACCGTTTGTTCCAAGACACCATCAAAGGTGGCGACTTCCGTTCGCGTGAAGCAAACGTGCATCGTTTGGCACAAGTATCAGTTGACATCATCGACCAGATGGTTGCTCAAGGTGTTCCATTCGCCCGTGAATACGGCGGATTGCTGGACAATCGCAGCTTCGGTGGCGCACAAGTAAGTCGTACTTTCTATGCGCGCGGCCAAACCGGCCAGCAATTGCTCATTGGCGCGTATCAGCAGATGGCTCGCCAAGTTGGTCTTGGTGGTGTGCGTTTGTTCAACCGCACCGAGCTGATTGACACCGTCACCATTGATGGTCGATGTGCCGGCATTGTTGTTCGCGACTTGCTGACAGGTGAAATTCAATCGCACGCCGCACACGCTGTCGTGTTGGCAACTGGTGGATACGGAAACGTGTTCTTCTTGTCAACCAATGCAATGAACTGCAACGTCACTGCTGCCTGGCGTGCACACCGACGTGGCGCGTTGTTTGCAAACCCCTGCTACACACAGATTCACCCAACCTGCATTCCGCAGGCCGACGAAACACAGTCGAAGCTGACTCTCATGAGTGAGTCGCTGCGTAACGACGGGCGAGTGTGGGTGCCAAAGCGCGCAGATGACAATCGTCAGGCAGATCAAATTCCAGAAGACGAACGCGATTACTTCCTCGAGCGTTTGTATCCGTCCTATGGCAACTTGGCTCCGCGCGACATTTCATCGCGTGCAGCGAAGCGTCTTGTCGACAAGGGTCAAGGAATTGGGCCACTGAAAAATGGCGTGAACCTCGACTTCTCGGCAGCTATTGATCGACTTGGTCGAGAAGTGGTTGAAGAGCGTTACGGCAACTTGTTCCAAATGTATGAGCGCATCGCTGGTGAAGACCCATACAAGACACCAATGCGTATTTACCCAGCAACGCACTACACCATGGGCGGCCTATGGGTGGACTACGAATTGATGACCACCATTCCTGGTTTGTATGCAGCAGGTGAGGCCAACTTCTCTGATCACGGCGCAAACCGTCTTGGTGCTTCGGCGTTGATGCAAGGTTTGGCAGATGGTTATTTCGTCTTGCCGTACACCATCAGTAATCAACTTTCATCACTGTTGGGCAAGACCATTCCGGGTACTGATCACCCAGCGTTTAAACAAGCCGAGACAGAGGCAAGTGCTCGATACAACGGTTATTTGAATGTGAAGGGCAAGCGGTCACCAGACTGGTTCCATCGCGAACTCGGCAAAATCATTTGGAACGAATGCGGCATGGAACGCACGCGTGAAGGTTTGCAACAGGCACTCACCGATTTGCCAGCACTGTACGAAGAATTCAAGACCGACTTGCGTGTGACAGGAACGGGCGACAGCACCAACCAGACGCTTGAAAAGGCTGGCCGCGTTGACGATTTCTTCCAGTTGGGAATGGCAATGTGCCAAGACGCCCTCACACGCGAAGAAAGCTGTGGCGCGCACTTCCGTTCTGAATACCAAACAGAAGAAGGCGAAGCCCAACGCAATGACGAAGACTATTGCCATGTGGCTGCATGGGAATGGACAGGCGATGCAATGAAGCCTCAGCGTCACACCGAAGATTTGGTATTTGAATCGATTCACCTTGCAACAAGGAGCTACAAGTGAGCCATCTCAAGAATCTCAAACTGAAGGTATGGCGCCAATCTGGCCCAACCGACAAGGGACATTTCGAGAACTACACCATTGACGAGATCAGTGATGAGGCTTCATTTCTTGAAATGCTTGACGTGTTGAACGAAGGTTTGATCACCGAGAATAAAGAAGCGGTGGTGTTTGACCACGATTGCCGCGAAGGAATCTGCGGCACGTGTTCACTCATGATCAATGGTGTTGCACACGGTCCGCAAAAGGCAACAACAACCTGTCAGTTGCACATGCGTACGTTCAAGAGTGGCGACACCATCGTGATTGAGCCTTGGCGAGCAACGGCATTCCCGATCATCAAAGACCTCATGGTTGATCGCAGCGCATTCGACCGCATTATTGAATCTGGTGGATTTATTTCTGCAGCAACTGGTGGAGCACCAGATGCGAACCTCATTCCAATTCCAAAGCCGGTGGCTGATGCTGCCATGGACTCAGCAGCATGCATCGGTTGTGGTGCTTGTGTTGCTGCTTGTCCAAACGGTGCAGCCAGTTTGTTTACCGCAGCGAAGATTTCACACCTCAACTTCCTTCCACAAGGTCAAGCAGAGCGTTACAAGCGCACTGAAGCCATGGTGGAAACGATGGACGAGCATTTCGGTTCGTGCACAAACCACGGTGAGTGTTCAGCAGCATGTCCAAAAGAGATTTCAATTGATGTCATTGCGTTAATGAACAAGGACTATCGCGCTTCAAAGTTTAAAAATCGCAAAGAACTCAGTCGTTAGTAGTTGCTGATTTGTTGAGTTCGCTTGCAACGTGGGTTCAAGATGTTATTGAACAGCTTGGCTATGTTGGCGTTGCGCTACTCGTCGTAGCCGAAAACGTCTTCCCGCCAATTCCTTCAGAAATCGTTCTGCCGTTTGCTGGGTTTGTAGCCCAACGGGGCAGTGATTCAGTTGTTTTGATGATTCTGGCCGCAACGGTCGGGTCGGTAATCGGTGCGCTCATTATGTATTGGATCGCTGCGGTTATTGGAGACGATCGCCTGCATGCGTTCACCAGAAAATTTGGCAAGTGGGTACAGATACGCGAAGCCGATTTAACTCGTGCTGAAGAGTGGTTTGACCGACACGCAACGAGCGCAGTACTGATTGGGCGCTGTGTTCCGCTGATCCGCTCTGTGGTGTCGATACCTGCGGGCTTTAGGCGAATGAAACTGGTTCCGTATATCGCCTACACATTCTTAGGCAGCTTGGTATGGAACATTGCGCTTGTCGGTGCTGGTGCAGTACTTGGCGAAAACTGGGAAAGCGTTGGAAGCTACGTAGGAGTTTTCCAGTGGGTTGTTATTGCCCTGGTGGTGGCCGTGGTTGCGCGATTTGTGCTCGGTGTGTATCGCCGCCGAAATCAATAACTAAACAGCAAGCGCACCGGAGAAGATCTGCCATGCGAGTGCAGACTTAGCAACCAAGCTGAGCACGATGTATGCGCGCTCGCCGTACAAGTAGTTTTCCCACTTGCCCTTTGCCTTGTATTGCTTCCACTGCACAAGCGCAAAACTGTTGAACAGTACGAAAAGCGAAATCACAATTCCGTATACAAAACCCGGCGTGGCCGATTCGGTTGGTCCATTTGGCGAGAAAATATTGATCACGACCATGATCCATGGAATGATTCCTGCAAGGCAACCAAAGTAGAACGGAAGCATGTCGCCGCTGCCGGGCTTTGCATACTTTTCTTGCAGCAAGCCAAACAAGATCATTGAGGCATTTACTCCAAACATTCCGGATAATGCGATGTAGTCAGCCACTCCATTGAGCTGCATAATCACAACAATCATGAGTGACGAAGAAATCGAATATTCAACCCATCTGAAGTAGTTGTGGCGAGCAGCAAGTCCTGCGCTGTATCTCGGGAAGAACTTCGGGCTGATGATTAAAAAATGAAAGAAAGCTGACAGCGCCAAAAATGCGCCGATCATCCAACTGATATTCAGATTGAATAGCTGAACGGGATCGGAGAATGCATCAAGTGTTGGGGCATCGGTCAAGTAGGTAGCCCGGACTGGCATTGCTGCGTCATTAGAAAGCGCAATGATTCCAACGAGGGAAGCTAGGTGTAGCAATCCTGCAATCAGGTTGAGCCTGCGTAATTTGCTGATTTCTATGTTCATGATTCAAGTGTGCCATGCCACAGTCGCCACCTGTGGTTCTCGTAGTCTTGTAGCAATGAGTTCATTAGCCGTTTTGATTGCCGCAACCAACGAGGACACCGTTTCTCAGTGGATCCGAGTCGACCTCGTTGCGATCATCATGTTTATTTCTGGCGCTCATGTAGTCATGCGCTTGGTGGCATTCCTTGCTGACCAGCAGATATTGAGTGTCAAAAACCGAAATCCGGATAGCTCAGATCTCTCGGCGCTGTCCACGGGAGCACATCGCGCAGCGGTACTTGGCGCACTGCGCTGGGGAATCAATTTCATCGTCATTGCAGTTGCTACTACTTCGGTCTTCTTGCGGCTTAACTTGCCATCTTCGGCACTGGTGTTCCTGGGCTCTGTCGCAGGTGCTGGTTTGGGTTTTGGTGCGCAGCAAATGGTGGGTGACATCATCGCTGGTTTGTACATCATCGCGGAACGCCAGTTTGGTGTGGGTGACATTGTGCGCCTTGGACCCTTTGGCATCGTTGGTTGGGCGGAGGGTCGCGTAGAAGAGGTGACGCTGCGAGTAACAAAGATTCGCACCTTTGACGGCGATCTCATCAGCATTGCTAATGGGCAGTTACGTCAAAACGTGAACATGTCGCGCGACTGGTCGCGCGTTCTCGTAACAGTTCCTCTGCCACGTGAAAGCGACATTGAAAAAGAGATCATTCGCATTGACCGTGTTTGTGCGGAGATGGCTCGTGATCCAAAGTTTGCGGAAATGTTGATTGAAGTTCCGAGTGTGCAAGGCGTAGACAACTTGGGTGAAGCCGATGTTGAAGTACGCGTCGCGGGGCGTTCGCTTCCAGTTCAGCAATGGAAGGTTGAGCGTGAACTACGCCGTCGTATTGCCGCAGAACTTCGCAGCACCTATGCGGCAATCAAGGTGAGCGGAGGTGTAACGGCATGAGATTACGTCGTCCACGCAACTCAACGCTGTTTTCAATTCTGATTTTCTTGGTGTCGTTTGCATTCTGGCTTGGTCAACCTCAGCCTGCGAAGAACTATTCGTATGTCACAATTCCTGATGTAGTGAAAACTGATCCACCTGCAACTCTTCCACCAGAAACAACAGTGGTTGACACAACTATTCCGGTGGAAACCACGATTGATCCAGCGGCAATCACCGTTCCTACTGAAACCACCGTTCTTCCGTAGCGAAGAACTATTTCGTATCTACGACTAAGAACGCTTCGGCGGTTCTTCCTGCAGGTAAGCCACCAGCTTGAGCAATTTGCTCACCCCATCCGCGCATTCGCATAGGTAGTTCTGCTGGTTCTTGATGCTGGCTTGCATGACACAGCAACGCCTCAATCTTCTTGTCCATCATGTCAGTGGTGTCAACGAAATGCTTAGGGTTTGGGCCTGCCATGATCCATGTTTCAGGAACACTGTGTGGTGCGAGTCCGCGTTCACTGAGCAACTCTGGAAATGCAAATTCATTTCGTGCATCTGGGTATACGGCACATAACGCTGCTTCACCGGTTGCAAGGTGATCGGGGTGTGATGCGTAGATGCGGTCGTATCGACGCTCGGATGACTGAGTGAGCACGCGGTCGGGTTTAACCGTGCGAATGACAGCACTAATTTCGCGACGCAGGTTCAAGTCGGGAACTACTGCTCCATCAGGGAACCCCAGCCAGTGCAGTTCAGTTACACCAAGAATGTTGGCTGCAGCAGTTTGCTCTTTCCGGCGAATGCGTGCCATTTCATCGCGTGTAATGGTGTTGTCAGAACCACCAGCTTGACCGTCAGTAACAAGGCAATACACCACTTCGTGGCCTTCGGAAACCCATGTGGCCACTGTTCCACCGGCACCAAAGTCAACGTCATCTGGGTGCGCAGTGATCACAAGTATTTTCATATTTCATACTGTAGGACGAGGTAAGAGTTTTCATGTAATTCACCTAGGCGTAATCTCGTATTTTCAGTCAATCCATATTTCGCTATTCATATGGGACTATGAGTTACGTTGTTGCATTCATGGTCTGGCCAACGATTTCAGTCATTTATTCGACTGCCCGTTCGGTTCGTGCAAACCGATCAATTACGCAGCAGTTGCAGGTTTTTTCGCAAACTCTCTCCAAATAGACGGATGCAGGGTTGACGACGCATCGTCATCTAGTTTTCCATCATTGATTACTGCAAAGACGATAGACATTGCAGCAAATCCGGTTGAAACACACGCTAGGACAGTGGCAAAACCAAATAGTCCGCTTAGTCCAATTCCTGCGATTGCACCAATGATGAATGCAAGGTTGTACAACATGTCGTATGCAGCAAAGACATGACCGATATTCGATTTTGAAACGTTTGCTTGAATCGTTGCATCTGAGCGCACTCTAAGATTTTGAAACAAAAATGATGCGGCAGCGATTGAAAGCAATCCAATTCGAGGGGTGGCTGCAACGCATGAGATCAGCGTTACTGCTGATGAAGCCGAGAAAGCAATGACGGTAATTGATCGCCGTGGAAAGTGTTCGGAAACCCATTCGGCGGTGAGTGATCCGCAGAATGCACCAGCAGCCGAGAAGCCCAATACCGCGACGTATCCAGTGGTGTTTAATCCATAGGCGGAATCAACCAGTAGCGCGATGCTGGCGATACAAATTCCCAAAATCAATCGATGGCTCGCAGTTGCAAACATTGCAAACTTCGTCTTTGGCTGCATTAACTGGCGAAACATCGGAATCAAGTGTCCACGTGACCTTCGCTTTTCACCTATTCCCAAGTCAATAGAAATTCGCCCAAATAAGCATGCGGCAAGAGATTGCCCCAAGACTGCAATCGATAACGCAATTACCGAATTACCTGCGAGCACCATGCCAATGCCTGCACCAGTTGAACCGGCAAGTACACCAACAATTAGAGATGTTGAATCTGCGGCGACTAGTTCGTGTTTGCGAACAAGTCGGGGGAATGATGTTGCTCTAGCGGTGTACAGAATTCTGGTGAGCCCGAGGAGCACTCCAAATACCACGTATCCAATGATGCGAAACTGGCTACTTGTGGCAAGCAGTGCGATTGCGGTTATCAGCGCTCGAACTAGATGGCCGCGCTTTAGCAATGACTTTCGATTGAAACGGTCTGCAAGATGGCCCGCGATTGGACTCACAACAATGAGAGGAATTGCACTAATCAAAAGCGTCCAGGCCATGGCTGAAAGCGATGGACCTTTATTGAATGAGAAAACAAGCAACTCAGCAAGTGTGAATGATGTGAGTGCATCCGATGTCTGCGAGACAAATTGGCCCGAAATTGCACAGCGAAAGCTTGGGTATGAAAACAGATCTCGTCGTCGCACGTGAACCGCAGAAGAGGTTCGTCGAAAACGAATCACATATTCATTGTGACATTTGATATCTGTTTATGGTTGAGTTTTACGTTAATAACAACTGAACAGTTGCTAACGTCCGTATTGACGTGAGAAAGTTACTTTCAACACTCCTGCAAGTGCGACTTGCGGTTGCAGTGATTGCGGTACTCGGGGTTGCTTCCTTGGCTGTTGGTGTTCTCATTGGAATGCCCCCATTTGCGTACATCATTATTGGGTTGCTCATCGCAGTACCAACTTTGGTTTATGTCTACAAACCTCGTGAGAGCGCTCTCACTAATGCAAAAGCTCTGGTTGCGTTCTTTGGTGCGACGGCAGCAACGCTGCTGATCATTCAATTCATTCCATATGGGAAAGACCATTCAAACCCGCCTGTAAATGGTGAACCAGCATGGTCTTCACCTCGCACACGAGAGTTGATGGTTAATGCATGTTTCGGGTGCCACTCAAACTCTGTTGAGTATCCCGCGTATGCGTCTATTGCCCCAATTTCCTGGATGGTTCAAAGTCATATTGATAAAGGCCGCGAAGAAGTGAATTATCAAGAATGGAATTCTCGTCAAGGAGAAGCAGAGGAAACGATTGAAGTAATTGAGGATGGTTCAATGCCTCCCAGTTACTACACCATGTTTGGCAAGCATCCAGAAGCTAGATTGACAAATGCTGAAATCACAGAACTCATCGCAGGATTGCTTGCAACAGGAGGAATGAACGAAAATGATTAAGCGCTTTCTCGCGGCATTCGCCACTCTCATTGTCGTTGTTGGCTGTGGGTCGTCTTCGAATATGGAGAAAACTATGTTGACAGCAAACACCGTCATTATTGATGTGCGGACACCAGCCGAATTTGCGGAGGGTCACGTAGAAGGGGCAATAAATCTTGATCTCGAAGGCGGTCAGTTCGAAGCTGAACTACCTAATTTGGACCCCGCACAGCCATACATCGTGTATTGCCGAAGTGGCCGCCGTTCTGGGGTTGCAGTGGAAATCATGAAAGCCAGCGGATTTACCCAGATAACCGATTATCAAACACTTGAAAATGCAGCCAATAATACGGGACTTCCCATTATTGAATAATGTTGGTGTGTAGCCACTCACGAGAACAGGAATTCACCATGTCAACCATAAACCTCACAGTCGAAACGTTTGAAGAAACGGTGATGGCAGACGGAATTACGCTGGTGGATTTCTGGGCGGAATGGTGCGGGCCCTGCAAAATGTTTGGTCCTATTTTCGAAAAAGCCGCCGAAGCAAACGCCGACATTCGTTTTGCCAAAGTAGACACTGAAAACAATCAGGAACTTGCCGGTGGAATGGGCATTCAGTCAATTCCAACCATCATGGCGTTTCGTGATGGCGTGATGTTGTTTAGCCAGCCAGGTGCAATGCCTGCTGCTTCCCTTGATCAATTGATTGAGGCAATTCGCAAAGTTGATATGGATGATGTTCGTAAGCAGATCGCTGAAGCAGAGGCTGCAAACACCAACGAGTGATTACTTCATTGATGAGTTGATGAACACGCCACAAACTATAAACATCGCTGCCATCGAGCCAGTAGTGGCGGCGTAGATCTTCCACCCAAGTTTGTTTATGAATTCCTCCATTGATGAATCATGTGTGAAAAATCGTTCGCTGATGGATGACTCAAGTTTTGTGAATCGTTGGTCGATGGATGACTCAAGTTTTGTAAATCGCAGCTCTACCCGAAGTGCGAGATTCCGAACGTCACCCCTAGTAGCTGGTTCATGTGAGTTGTCATTGAGGTCTTCTTCAACCTGATCGAGAAATTCGTTGTCCATGAGTGTTCCTATTGCTGTTGGGTTCATGTGGCACATGTGTGCGAGGACAACCATGGTTGACTGCCAAATTGTTGCATAAGTGGTGCTTTGGCTGTCAAGTACTGGATTGAGGAGCAAGAATTGTCCTATGAAAGAACCTCGGTTGGTGCCGTTGGAGCACGATGCTGTCCTGGCGTTATCTCAAATACTGGGAATCATGCTTGACCAACTGTTTGACGGTGAAGGCGCATATGGGTGGAGTTCTGAAAAAATCTTGGACTTAGAGTCACGACTGATGGCACCGGGAGAGGACGAAGGTGTCATGCTCGGCATCGACGATGCGGCTTTGCTGTTGCAAGGCATGGCGTTTACCGAAGTGATGTCTCAGGAGTTTCCGTGGATCGACACAGTCAGATGGGTGACTGACTTTGTCACTGAAGAACTACGAAAGCATTGGTCAGAGGAAGAGTGGCGAAGTATTAACTAGCCCGTTGCTAACTAGCGCGGTCTGCAGTCCACGTCGACAGCACAATCCACACTGCACAGATACCGCACGCAGTCCATGCAAGAGTGCGGATGAGGTTCACCGTCATCAATTGATCATGAAGCGATTTGTCAAAACCGTCAGCAAGTTTTGCGTGTGTCGGCGCTGACCAAAAACCGCTGATCACAAGAACTACAGCCATTGCTGCACCGTTGATTACTGCGGGAATTCGTAATGCTTTATGTCCACCAAGAAAGGCGAGTGCAAGAACACCAAGCAAGGTGATGCCTTCAGTTAACCACGGAACAAACAGCAGTTTTCCAATTCGTTCAACGTGTTCCGCTTGAAAGCTGGCATATGTTGACTCACCGACGTATGCAAACAATGGGTAATGGACATAATGAATTGTCCAGATGAGTCCAACCATAAACATTGTCGCAGCAGCATGTATCACAATCAGTGTGCGTGCATTGCGTTGCAAAAATTCCATGAAACGAGACTAATTGACTACTGGTGACGTGCGATGCTGTCGAGAATATGGGCAACGCGAATTGAATCTGCGCTTGGCACAATCCAGCCTTCTTCACCTTCAATTACGCGACTGACGTTTTCAATCATTTCAACGAATGCGTTGGTTACGGCAAATTCTTCAACCACATCATTGATGTGCAGTGCACTTGCTTCGTTCCAGGTTGTGAAAGATTCACCAACGCCGGTGTGCATACTTCCGCTTGACCCCTGAACAATGAATTGTTGCTGGCTGGGAAGGGCAAACGAACTTACAGAGTGCGCGGTGATTGAGTTGTTAATACGTACCGAGACATCAGTTGTTAGATCAACACCCGTTGGCCCAACAGTGCGCGAAAGTTCATCAATTACAACATCTTTCGCACCATTAGCGAGCGCCACCCATGCGTGTGCTTGGTAACACCCAACATCAAGTAACGCCCCGCCACCCATCAGTGGGTTTAGCCGATAGTTATCGGTCATATCGGAAGTGAACGTGAACGCAGTTTCGATGTGTTGAATGTTTCCAATTGCACCACTGGCAACAACCTCAACCATGCGAGAAAAACGAGGGTGCCATCTGCCCCACACTGCTTCAACCAGAAGTCGGCCGCTTCGGGAAGCGCAATCAAACATGGCTTCTGTCTCAGTTGCGTTTAACCCCAAAGGCTTTTCGCACAAAACATGCTTCCCGGCTTCAAGTGACTTCGTCACCCACTCAAGATGTTGGCTATTTGACAAACTGATGTACACCGCATCAACGTGCTCATCGGCCAAGAGGTCTTCATAGGTGGCATGCACTCGCTCTGGCTCAAGAGTTGCAGAACGCTGTTCATCTCGGCTGGCGACGGCGTACAAGTTTGCTCCGCGTGAAGCGTGCACGGCTGGGGCGAGTCCGCGGCTGGCAACGTAACCAGCACCGAGAAACCCCCAGTTGACGGTCACTAGTTATGACCGCCGAAGCACTGGCACAACTGGCATGGCATTCTGCACGGCCGATTGCTCGGCTGCTTGCATAATTGCCACAACATTGCGAGATTGCAATGCATTCACTTCCATTGGAGTTCCGTTGTTGATGTACTCGACGATGGAACGATGAAATTCGTGTGGTGCAAGCGGCTGCAACGGTGTAACGCGTGAGGTTCCATCTGTGTGATGCACCGTCAAGATTGCAGGCAAGTCGGCAACTGCTGGTTCGCCGGCTGGGTCCCAATCGCCAATGATGGCTCCTTCGGTGCCAAGAATATAGAACTTTGGTTTACGTGCAGCCGCAAGATCAGAATGAACAAAGGTTGCTTGCTTGCCGGTGGTGAATGTGACCGTGACATGTGCATGATCGGCATTTGTCGCGTGTGTCCATACACGCTTGTGGTTTTGCCCACTCACATGAGCCACATCGTCAGGAATGATGTTCAGAATTTGGTCGAGGAAATGACTTCCCCAATCGAAAATTGCACCGCCAGATACTTCGGCGTTTGAATGCCAGTAATCGCATGGCCGTGAATATCCGCCAACAAAACTGTCGTAGTGATACACGTCGCCAATTTCGCCCGAACGAATGATCTGGCGAAGCGTGACAAAGTCAGCGTCAAAACGGCGGTTCTGATACACCACAAGCATGAGGTTCTTGCTTGAAGCAAGCCCAATTAACTCGTCACATTCATCTGCAGTAAGTGCCATTGGCTTTTCAAGCACAACATGAATCCCGCGTGACAGCGCATCTTTTGCCCACTGAAAATGGCTATTCGGTGGGGTAGAGATAACCACAAGATCAAGTAGCCCAGAATTCAGCATTTCTGTGGCATCGCTAAATGCTGATGCCCCTGGCGCGAGTACGAGTGCTGCTGCGACGCGGTCTGGGTTGGTGTCGCACACAGCGGTCAGATCAAGGCCGCTGGTGTTTTGCACTGCAAGGTTGTGCTCGTGTCCAATTGCGCCATACGCAAGGAGTCCAACGCGAATGTCGCTGTTTTTCATCGTCTATGAGATTATCTCTCACCCTCAACAAAGGGCGAGGCGTGCTTATTGATTGTGAGTAGTTGACGACGCAGCATGATTCCGTCACCTGGCCCGAGGATGAATCGTTCAAAAAGTGATCCAAGTGGAAGGTTGATGTGTGAGCGCATTCGCGTCACTAAGCGTGTTCCCTGTGGGTCATCGCGTAACTCGTATGCAAGCGTGAAGTGAAGTTTTGGGGATTGCTTACCAAAAGACTTAATTTCAAGCACAAAATGACGCGGCGCATCGACAATTGCGGCAGTGAATGAAATTGGACCAGAAGGTACTGTGTCTCCCGACTCAACCGACTGCCATTCTTCGTGCACTCTGGTTGCACTTTTGCGACCTAGATTGTCGAGCCAGTCGTAGCTGTACCAACCGGCACGTCCAAAACCCATTTGCCGAATCCACGGAAATACATCCTGCGGTGGCGCCTTGATGGTGATTGACCGTGTTGCAATGAGCGATGCATTAGCGCATAAGTCGTCGCCAACAACAGAGCCTTGAATCTCTTCAGTTGTTGCACCCCAAAATTGAAAGATCATGGCCGTGTTGAAGCGTAATATGAGAATTTGTGAGTGTGCCGTTGTTCGTCGCAAAAGAAATAGGGCACACGCTTATTGACGAAAATGTATGGATGCCCACCGTCACCATTGATGTGTCACAGTCGCCCGAAGTTGCAGACCTTGCTCGAGTACATGCGGTAGAGGGAATAGGCGATGTCAGTACACATGCGATTCGCCAAGATGACGCAGTTGTGGTTGGAGTGCAGTTAACAAGTCCGGTGCAGGCAATGTTTGCGGTCGCATTTAGTTACGCATTACATCGTGATTTTCTCAACGAAGTAGCCGATGCAGAATCTCTCATTTTTGCAACAACAGACACAGGGTCCGCACATGAGGACCGTCCTTTATGGCTGAGCGTCGATATTGACGGAGCAGCCTTACGTCAAACGATGAGTATTGATTGATGTTGTAGTCGCAGTCCAGCCCTCTGGCATGAGGGGGGCAAGAAATGACTCTGAGGAGATCGATCCTTTTGCTTGACCGGCTTTCCAAATGTCGTATTTGCTATCTGAATACTGCCTAAAAAATTCAGTGACCTTTTGGTGAAGTTCTTCAACGACGTGCGAATATTCAGGTTGTTCTGCGACGTTCTGTGTTTGCAATGGATCGCGCTGGTGGTCGAAGAGAACGTTCGGCCCTGCCCCCGGAAGGCGACACCAATAAGAGAATTGATCCGTCCGTACTCCGCGGGACTCTTCTTGTTCAAAAAAGACTTCGCTGCGTTGATGGTCTTCACCTTGAAGTAGTGCCTTAAAAGAGGTGCCTGCTGACTGGTCAAATTGACGGGTTGTTCCAACCATGTCGAGGACTGTTGATGGCAGATCGATTTGGCTACACAGCGCATCCGATACGTGATTTGTTGGCACAGAAGGGTGGCGCACGATGAAGGGGATTCGCACTGCGGCGTCATATAAATGAGAAGGGCGCGTCTGGATGGTGTGTCCCCATAGCCCGTGCTGCCCATACAAGTTGGCTTGATCTGCTGTGTAGATCACGATTGTGTCCTCGAGCAGGTCCTTGTCTTTTAGTGCTGAGACAATCTTGCCTACGCCATCATCGACAATTGCGATTTGTGCGCACACATTGGCCATTGATGCAGGGTCATTGTGCATCCTCATCAAGTTGTACAGCATGTGTCGGCTGTAACGATTCGGATCATCGGCACCTCGAATAAGACTCAGCAACTCATCTGATATCGCTGTGCGCGGAAAAGTATCGAACTTTTTGCCGACGAACATTTCATAGAAGCGATTACGAAAATCTGGACCGAGATTGGTCGGAGGTAGTAAATACGGTGCGTCGTAGTTAACCATCAAAAAGAATGGATGGTCGCCGCGTTCTTCGATGTAATCGACTGCTCTCTCAGTGAAAAAGTCAACAATGTGTCTGTCGTTGACCTCGTATTCTTCGCCGTGATCAATGACTTGGTTGTCGTAGAAGTCCTCAGTATGGCCACGAACAAATGTGACAGTTTCATCAAAACCAGGAATTGGAACTCGTGGTTGACCAAGATGATGTTTACCAACCATGGCGGTTTGATAGCCAGCACCTTGGAGGACTGTTGCTAGCGATTCAAATTCTTGAATCGCAGACCAAGTATCTGGCCAATTCCGCAAATCCACATCTCGCAACCAACTGTGAACACCATGTTGTGAAGGCATGAGCCCAGTCAAAAGAGAAGCTCTCCCCGGCGAACACATCCCATTGGTGCAATAGAACCGTGTCAAAGTGGTTCCGTGCTTTGCTAGGTCATCGATATGCGGGGTATACACCTCGTGGTTGCCGTAACAACCGAGCAGGTCTGGCGGCTGATTGTCAGCAGTAATCAGAACAATATTTGTCATGAGTGTGTCATGAGTGTGTCATGTACGAGACTTAGCAATCACACGGTCTGCGGCGAGGTATCCAGATGAGATTGCTCCATCCATATAACCATTCCACTTTGCAGCAGTTTCTGTTCCAGCCCATTCAACGAGACCAAATGGCCGGCAGAGTTCTTTGCCTAGTTGTGTCCACACTCCAGGTCCGAGGTGGCCTCCGTAGCAACCCCCGCTCCATTGCTCCGCAGTCCAGTCAAGCTCGACTACTTCAATAGGTGATGCAGCTGCTGGGCCGAACAAGTCGACCAACGTGTTGAGGAAAATCTCGCGTCGTTCCTGAACGCTTAATGAAGATGCCTTTCGCGCATGTGCCCCCTCAAAGAATCCCAACAACATTCCGGATCGACCATCTGGTGGGGAATTATCGAAAGTGATGGAGACAGGGTGATCAAGAGATACGCCGAAGCCAGCCATGTTGTCGTCTCGCCAAAATGGTGTTTTATATGTGGCGATGATTTTGATGACAGCGCCCATTGGAACATTTTGAACTAGTTGTTGACGCGCCGTTGGCAGGGGAGGCGTAAATGCAATAGCTCCGATTAAGTGCTGTGGAATTGTCACAATCACCGCGTCTGCTGAGTACTCAGATTGTGTGGTCCGAACAGTCACTCCACTACCTGTTTGAGAGATGCTGGCGACTGGTTCGTTGAGATGAAGGTGATTGCCAAGTTGTTTTGCCATCGTTTCAGAAATGACTTGCGATCCTCCGACAATGCGGCTCTTTTGCGCACCCTCAGCGGTGCCCATCAAACGGTCGAGCATTCCTCCTGAGTGGCAGTAGAAGAGAAAATGCAATAGCGAAATTTCAGTTGCTTCTGCACTAAAGATTGCTGCAGTAATGGCTCGCCAGAAATCTCGAGACTGTTCAAAACGTAAGTGCTGACGAAGCCAGGTCTCAAGTGTTTGGCCGTCCCATTCAGTTGCCTTTGGCGAAGTCCATGGTTCATCGAGTGGAACCCTGGCTGCCATTCTCTCCAGACGCTTTTGTGAAATACCCACCTCTACAAGAACGTGAGGCGGCAGTCCGAAAGTGTCACCAGTGAACTTCTTGATTTTCCCTTTTAGCGAGACGATGTAATCGCCTTCGTCGTATGTGTCAAAGGTTGACAATCCCAATTCATCAATGAGCGCGAGTGCATGATCTTGTGTGG